>Ga0256826_1000155_pt1 | contig 36698 bp, 41 predicted proteins | sample CV79metaG_FD_185975 | JGI IMG/M metagenome (GOLD analysis project Ga0256826, IMG submission 185975) | Hydrothermal vent microbial communities from East Pacific Rise, Pacific Ocean - CV79 | ecosystem: Environmental > Aquatic > Marine > Hydrothermal vents | place: Pacific Ocean: East Pacific Rise...
ACTCTAATTTATCAACTATATGTAAATCTTTGTAGTTAAAGATATTATCTATATTTAACATATAAAACTCCTTTTTTAAAGCATGACATAATATCGTATTATGTCATGCTTTGTAAAGGAGTTTTATGCGAATTAATTAAATAAGTATACCTATAATGCTATTTTAGAATTTTTTCCAAAAAGATATACTTAACAAAATATACACAGTATAACACTCCAATCTACCAATAATCATACCGATAGATAAAATAATTTTATCTATATCACTGAAAAATGCAAAATTATTACTTGGCCCAATAAGAGAAAAACCAGGACCGATATTTCCCACTATTGCAAAACCAGTTGAAATTGCACTCATCGCATCATATCCTCTTGCATACACATAAATAGAAATTATAGATACTGTAAACATAAAAAGAGTAAAAAAACCAAAGGTTGAAGTTATTATTTGATTGTTTTGTTTGTTCCCATCTATAAAAATTGAGTTGATTGCTGAAGGATGAACGGTTCTTTTAAACTCTCTTATTAATGTTTTATAAAGAATAAGATAGCGAATTATTTTTACACCTCCTGAAGTTGAACCTGCATTTCCCCCTAAAAACATTGCTAAAAATATAATTATAACTGAGAGATGAGACCAATTACTATAATCTACTGAAGCAAAACCAGTTGTTGTCATAATAGAAGCTATTGTAAACATCGCATTTTCTAAAGTAATAAAGAGATTTTCTGTTTCAGAATTAAGGTGAGATAGAGTTAATGACAGCGATAAAAAAATAAATAAAAAAATATATAATTTCATCTCTTCACTTTTATATCCAGATAAATCTTTATGATATAAACGTAGATGTGCTAAAAAATTCACTCCAGAAAGTATCATAAATATGGTTGTTGTCCATATAATTCCATTGTTTTCGTAATAAGCTAAAGAACTATTCTTTGTAGAAAAACCTCCGGTAGAGATAGTTGCAAAAGCATGATTAATAGCATCGAACCAGTTCATTCCAAAATATTTTAAAAGAAGAATATCAAAAAAGATAAGAAAATTATATACTATCCATATATGAAATGCCATATCTTTGATTTTTGGAGATAATTTTTCAAGAGCAATACCTGTTGATTCTGCTTTAAACAGAGATAAACTTCCAGTTGGATTTAAGATAGAAAGTAGACCAATTCCTAAAACAATTACACCTATTCCACCTAGATAGTGCATTAAACTTCTATGAAAAAGTAGTGTATGTGGTAACACTTCTACATTCTCATATATTGTTGCACCTGTTGTAGTAAAGCCACTTATTGCTTCAAAAAATGCAGAGGAGAAAGATATATTACTATATAAATATAATGGTATAGCTCCGATAACTCCTAAAAGTATCCAAATAAGATTAACAAGTAAAATACTTTCTCTAACTTTTAAATTTAACTTATCTTTTTTTAAAATATACCATATGAAAAAACTAGACGTGAAAATTCCTATATCATAAAATAAAAAAGTTTTAAACTCCTCTTTATATATAATAGATATTAAAATATCAAGAGTAAAAATAATAGCTATACTCATCCCAAAAAGAGATAAAACCTTTGTTATATTTCTATAATTCATATATCCACTTCTGAATTAAATCACTTTCTAATATTGTTGCAAAAGATATAATTAAATCATTTTCTTTTAAGAATATAGTATCTATAAAAAAGTGTAAAACTCCATCTCTCATATAAAACAATGAAGAATTTTCAATCTTTAATGGTTTTATCTTTTTCCCTAATGGAGGAGAATTTATGAAAATTTTCCTTATTAAGACTATCGCTTTACCACCACAAAAATGTTTACGTATTACTACTTGATTAGAACTAATCTCTTCCATTATTTTATGATAAGCACTCATCTTTGGACCTCTTACAGCAGTAATTTTTAAAGAGTGCATTAAATTATAATATTGCATCTCATTATTTATAGCTATAATTTTCTTAATTCCATTTGTTCTTGCTTCTAATGATTTGATAATATTGAACTCATCATTAGTTGTAGTACTTATAAAGATGTCAGCATTATCTAATCCTTCATCTTCAAAAATCTCGTGAGAACCATATTTAAAATTAATAACTTCTATTTCACCCATAAAAAAATCATCTGCCTCTTGGCAAAGTGCAATCTCTTTTTCAATGATTTTAACATTATATCCTCTTTGAAGAAGGTCATAGGAGATAGTTATACCTAATATATTTGCCCCAAAAACAACACAATTTTTAATTTCGGTTTTTTTTGAATATTTAATAATATCAATATCTTTTTCTGTACCAAAATAATAGATTAAATCATTTGGGAAAATTTTTACAGAATTATCTTTTATAATAAAAAGCTTATTATCTCTTTCAATTGCTACAATTTGAAAATCAGTAAAATCAAATATTTTTGGGTTATAATTAGATGGAATTATAATAGATATAAGTTTTTTATCTATATAATGCAATGTCTTTATATTATTTATATTTGGAGAATTTAAAAGTGATAAAACTGTATCTGAGGCCAGTTGAATTGGAAAGATAAAATTATCAATCTTCAAACGTTCCTTGATGAGATTATGCTTAAAATATTTTTTTTGCTGTTTTATCAATTTTCTTTTTACATTTAATACTAAATCAACCGTTATAGCTGAAATAAGATTTACATTATCTATATTTGTAACAGCTATAAATAAATCAATATCAGAAAAAGGAATAAGCTCAAAAGTTTTAAAATCTTCTACATCTCCATAAATTGGCATAATATCTAAATTTTCTTGTACACTATTTAATGCATTTCTATTTTTATCCACAATAATTACATTATGTGCAATAGACAATGTTTTTGCTAAATGAAACCCTACTTTTCCAATACCTACAATTATAATATTCATATTACCCTCTTTATATTACTTTTTGATATAGTGAAGCTCCAACAATTTATCATATATCTTTGAAACTAATTTTCCTGCTGCTGAACCACCATGACCACCATGCTCTACTAATACTGAAACTATGTATTGAGGATTTTTATATGGTCCATAGGTTGTAAACCAAGCATGAGAACGATTATAATAAGATAAATCGTGTTCTCTTATTCTATGTTTGACATCTTGTTTTATTGTAATTACTTGTGCTGTTCCTGTTTTTCCTGCAATAGTGATTTTAGAGTTTACATGATGATATGCAGTCCCCTTTTTATGGTTACATACTTGATACATCGCATTTTGGATAATTGGAAGTTTTTTTAGTTCTTGTTTAGTCAAGACATTTTTAAACACTGGTTTATAAACTTTATCACCTATCTGTTTTGCAAAATGTGGAGTTGGTAACTTGCCTATTGCCATTAATGCCGTATATTGAGCCATCTGCATAGGTGTAATTAAAAAATTTCCTTGCCCTATTGCTGTATTTAAAGTTTCTCCAACATTCCATGCTTGATTGTATTTACGACGTTTCCATGCACGTGATGGAACAATTCCAATAAATTCATTTGGTAAATCTACCCCTGTTTTTTTTCCAAGACCATAGCGCATAAGACCTTTACTCATCTCTTCATTTCCTAACAATAAACTACCTTTATAAAAATAATCATCACAACTTTCTCTTATCGCCTTTGTTATATCTGTTTTTTTATGTCCACCTCTTTTCCAGCATCTAAAAATTCTATGCCCAAGAGGTAGGTTTGATGTACAATTAACACTCCAATCTTCATCAACTTTAGTTGTTATATAAAGTAAACCTAATCCAGATTTAATTACTGAACCGGGAGGATAAAGCCCATGAACTAATTTATTTGTAAATGGATGGTCTGAATTTGAAGAGAGATTATTATACATTTTATGAGACATTCCTGATACAAATATATTGAGGTCATATTTTGGAAAGCTACTTGCTGAGAGAATAGAACCATCAACACTCATAACTATAACAGTTCCAACTTTATCTTTAAAAAGATTTTCTATATAAACTTGTAAATTCATATCTAAAGTTAGAATTAATTTTCTATTTTCGATAGATGCTTTATATTCTAGCTCTTCAACTTCTTGATTATTAGCATTAACTTTAATTTTTCTATATCCTGCTTCCCCTTCGAGATATTTATTATAATATTTTTCTATACCAGTTTTTCCGGTATAGCCTATAAGTTCTATGAGTGAATCGTTATTTATATCTTTTCTATTTGCACGAGAAACATAACCTATAATATGTGCAGCAGTGGTTTTATAGGGATAAAATCTTTTTGGTGATGGTAATATATGTAAATTATCACGTAGATTAATTCGAGAGTAAACAGGCATAATCTCATTATAGGGAATAAAATGAACTATATCTATATAGTTGTGATTGTAAAAAGAATCCTTTTTTTTATAATTTCGTAAAATTCTTTTTCTATTTAAGCTCGGTAATAATTGAAGTAAAAAATCTATCTCTTCATCAAATATTTTTTTATTTCTTTTTGAAGATAAATGGGGTTTTAATTCTATTTTAAATCCAAGTTTATTAATAGCAATGGGTTTATTATTTCTATCTACTATTTCTCCTCGTACAGGAGCTATTTTTTCTATTCTCGTAGTGTTATTTAACGATAGTTTACCATAATAACTATTTGATTGAACAGATAAAAAAAATATCCGTATAATTAAAACAAACCAAATAAATATAAAAAAAAAGATAACAAATTTTATTCTCATAATAGACTCACTAGAAAGAACTCTATAACAAGATAATAGATAAGATAGTAATCTAGTTCAGGTGTAACTGAAATAAAAATTTTAGATAAAAGAAGTGTGAAAAGATAAAAACCTAAATATGCTAATAGCACATAAGATATTTTAATACAAAATGAACAATTAAAATTTTGAACTAGCTTTGGTTCAATAAACTTATAGACAAAAATAAAATAAAATATAGAAGAGAAAGCAATGTATCCCTTATCTGCTTCAAAAATAATAAGATAAAGACCAATGTATAAAACAAAGTAAAAATCATTATCTTTCATCGCCTTTAAAAATAAAACTAACAATACAGCTAATAAAGGAGGTAAAAAAAGATATATACTACTCAAGCTCTCATAAAAAAAGAAGAGTAATAGATATACTATTGCTCCTAAAGGGTTTTTATTAATGATACTTCGTTGCATACTGGGAAATGTTTACATTTTATACAATCTGTCCATATTTTGTGTTCTGGAATAGACTCTTTTGGTATCTCTAAAAAACCCAATTTTTCAAAAAAAGATTTTTTATAAGTGAGGCTTAATACTTTTTTTAAATTGAGTTTTTTTGCTTCAATTAAAGCTTCTTTAATGAGCTCTTCTCCTATTTTTTTGCCACGATAATTTTCTTTAATAATAAGGGAACGTATCTCTGCAAGATTTGATGTATGTATATGTAAGGCACAAAATCCAATAATTGTGTCTTGTTCATTATATGCTAATATGTAAGAACGTATATTTGTAGCTATTTCATCATTATCTCTTGCTAAAATAATCCCAGCAATAACTTCTGGCAATATAAGATTTTGCATCTCTTCTATATTAGAAAGAGTTGCTTTTTCAAATTTAACTTTCATCTAAAAGAGTATCCTCTTGCTCTTGTAGAATATCATAAATTATTTTTATCGCTTTTTTCATTCCTCTTTTTTTAGCACTAGAAACCATCATTGCATGAGGAAACTCTTTTCTTAAAGCACTCTGCTCTTTTTGATTAAGTTTATCAATCTTTGTAAAAATTTGTAAAATGTATTGATTTTCTTTGACATTATCAAATAAAAATTCACTTACTTGAGTATCTATATCGAGATGGGGATGTCTACAATCTATCAGATGAATAAAAAGTTTAATCTGTTCTCGTTGAGCTATATAATCAGTAAGATTTTTTTCCCAGTTATGTTTCATCGATTTAGAAACTTTTGCATATCCAAATCCGGGTAAATCTACAAACTTTGATATACTTTTTTGTTCATTTTCTCTATCTATAAATGTTACATCAAAATAATTTATCAACCGTGTTTTTCCTGGTGTAGAAGAAACTTTTGCTAATCCTTTATGATTTGTAAGTGCATTTAAAAGAGAACTTTTTCCTACATTTGAACGAGCCATAAATACAACCTCATTTTGTTCCAACGACTCTGGTGCTTCTGCTATATTTGGAGCAGATGTAATAAATTTTGCATCAACTATCTCTATCATATTATCTTTCCTTTTTCTCTTTTTCATCTATATCAAAAATCATAATAACAGGTTTGTTTTTTTGACCTTTTGCATATGCTTGACCATCTAAAATTTTTAAAACAACTTCATCACCTATAATAACTTTTTGATTATTAGATTGATTGAGATGTACATTTTTATAAAAATGATACTCTTTTTTTATTGGAAAATATATAACTTTTTGAGCTTTTCCTTCATAAACACTTTTATCTTTTGTTGTTATATGAAAAGATACATCTCCTACTGCCATATATTTCATTGGCTTACGTTTTTTATTTGTAAATATTGTTATTTTAGAGGCATTTAATTCATCTGAGCCTTTAACAATAGAAACATCGCCTTCAAATATTGAGATACCTGTTTTCTCATCAGCTTGAAAAGATTTTGATGTTACTTTCAACTCTTCAGCAATAAGAAAAGAGGTAAATAAAAGCATTAAAGTTAATTGTTTTTTCATACTAAGTTACTCTCCTAATTGAAATATCATTACTATATTTTTTGATTTAATCTTTCTAGTGATAGTATTGTAGATTAAAGATTCACCTGTAATACTATTATTTCCAATAGATGCTTTATATTTCCCTTGAGTTCTTATAATATTTGACTCTTTGTTATATATAGCACTACCTGTTTGAAAAGTCAAACCATCCTCTCTTGAAAAAATAATATTATTGTTTAATAGCAACTCTTTATTTTTATATATACCATTACCAGCTGTTACATTTAATATATATTCTTGTGAATTATTTGTAAAATTTATCTTTGAAACTTTATATCTATCACTGTATCTTATTGAACTCTCTCCACTCATTAATGTTTTTAATCCCTCTTTATTTAACTCATAAAGAGTGAATTTATTCATATCAAAAAGTGGAATATCTATAAATTGTTGCTGTTCTATCTTAATCGGTTTAAAAAAATGATAGATAGATACCAATCCAATAAAAAGAAAAATAAAGAAGAAATTTATATTCATAATAACAGATTATAAAACATCTTTTGTGCTAGGAATACCCACTCTACTGTTTTGTATCATAGCTCTACGTAAAGCAACAGCAATAGATTTAAAAGATGCTTCTATTATATGATGCTGATTTTTCCCACGTAACTGAATAATATGTGCACTTATACGAGAATTTAGTATAAATGCTCTAAAAAACTCTTCAACAAGTTCTGTATCAAAATCACCAACTTTTCCAAATAAAGAGAGTTCAAAAATCATATAAGGTCGATTACTCAAATCTAAATCACAACTTACACAAGCTTCATCCATAACAATATTTGCACTTCCAAAGCGTTCCATATTTTGAACAGGATAAAGTACTTCAGCGATAAGAGAACCCAAGACAATACCTATATCTTCTACACTGTGGTGGTCATCTATATGAGTGTCGCCTTTGCACTCTATCTTCAAATCTATCAGTGAGTGTTTAGAAAAACTTTCTAGCATATGATTTAAAAATCCTACACCTGTTTCTATATTACTAATTCCTGTTCCATTTAGATTTAATGAAATTGTTATGTCAGTCTCTTTTGTTTTACGTGTTTTTGTTATCATACTTAATCCTCTTTAACTATAAATGCATTGTGAAAATATTTTTTTTCTTTCTCTTTATATGCAACTATCTCTTTACGATTTTTAAAACCATCTAATAATACCTTAAATATTCTTTTATTATGACTTTGAATATCTTTTATTATTGTTTTATATCCATCTTTACCGTCATATTTTTCTTGTATCTTTATTGCACCTGCTATATTAACAAAAGAACCTATCTGAAGATGAAATTTATTTTTACTTTTTTTCAATATTTTCTTTGATATTTTTTTACTTTTACTTTTACTTTTACTTTTACTTTTTGATGCAAATCCAATAACTTCAATGGAAATAGATGCTGTTCCATTTTTAATCATATCTATTTTTTTTGCAGCTGCTTTTGAAAGGTCTATAATTCTTGTATCCACAAATGGACCTCTATCATTTACACGAACAACCGTTGAAAGTCCATTATCTTTATTTGTTACTTTTAGTATAGTATTCATAGGAAGTGTTTTATGTGCAGCTGTCATCTCCATCATATTATAAATTTCTCCGTTAGAAGTAAGCTTTCCATGAAAATCTGGACCATACCAACTAGCTTTTCCGGTAAATATATCACCAATAGATGCTCTAATAGGATAATATTTAATACCCATTATTTGATATGGTTTCATTGTTGGATGAGAGTATTTTTTATCTTTAGATGATGAATAATATTTTAAAGTATGATTACTATTGTTTTTATAACTATCTATACCTCTAGTACTACATCCAGAGATAGACAAAATAAACATAGTTGTTACACTGAATATATATCTATTATTCATAATTCACTTCCTGTTTTATTGGTATAATCAGTTGCTGATTTTCAACAAGTTTTCTATTTGTAAGTTTATTAAATGTGACTAAAGTGATATATGACACATTATATAATTTACTGATTTTTTTTAAATCATCACCCTTTTGAACATTATACATCTCATATTTACACGGTATTGATTTTGTAAAATACTTTTTTTTAAATTCAGTAACTTTTTCATACGGTATATATATACTATAATTTTTAAAATATGGAGGTGTAAATCCATATTTTAGATGTCTATTTAACTTTTTCAATTTATCGAAAGATAATCCTATTATCTTAGCAACTCTTTGAAGAGATTCCCCACTAGGAATATTTACACTTATTATTGAGTATGTGTTTTCTATATTTAAAAAATGTGCATACTCTTTATGGATTAAAAAATCTACATTATTTCCCATAAGCATATATGCTACTATTTTTCTTATATAACGTTTACTTTCATTAGGGAGATAATGTTTATTTTTATTAAGTAAAATATCTAATTTATCACTCTTCGCTTCTTTAATAGCTTGTTCCAATCGGCTTGCACCACAATTATAAGCAATAATAACTAAATACCATTTTTTAAATCTTTTATATAGTTTTTTAAAAAAAATTGCCGCTGCTTTTGTCGATTTTATAATATCTTTACGTTCATCAACATAATTATCAACTATTAAATGATAGTCCTTTGCTGTTTCAGGTATGAATTGCCATATTCCAACTGCATCTTTATTTGAAACAGTTAAAGATGAAAAGTGAGATTCTACCATAGCGAGATAAAGAAACTCTTTAGGAATGTCATTTTGAGCTAAAATATTTTTAATAGCTGGAATATATGTGTATGCTTTATCTATTGAGTTTAAAAAATCATCTTGATATGCACCACTATTTTTTGCAAAAATTTCATTCATCGTTTTATCATATAAAAAAGATGCTTCTATATCAAATGATTCTAAAAGTTTTAATTCTTGCATATAATCAATTTTATATAGAACAGTTGAATGTAAATCGAGTGAGAAAATGATTAAAAATAATATCTTCAGCAACTGCTTATTTTAATAAGTTTTACCAAACCTACTAATAACTTTCCCAATTATTTCTAAATCACTTTTTTGTAGAATTTGTTTATTATAGATTTTATTATCAGAAATAATTTCTACTTTTTCATTCTCTTTTTCAAGGACTCTCTTAATCAATAAACCATACTCAGTGCGAAGAACAAAAATACCACCACGGCTTAAATTAGTTTTTTTTCTATTAATAAACACTATATCATTGTAATGTAAAGTTGGTTCCATTGAATCACCAGAAACATTAATCGCCTCTATATTTTTTAACTCTTTTTCTCCACCAAGAGAAAGAACGAATTGTTCAGGTATCTCAACATTTTCTATGGTTTCATTTTCAATATTTGAACCACCACCTGCACTTGCATTAATTTCATTGAAATATTTAACTACATAAAGTTTATGAGTTGCTTCAACAAGACTTTCAGGTGATTGACCATATAAAATCCAATTAATAGAGATAGATTTTACAGCACAAAAATCTAATAATTCTGTAAAAGGTATTTTATTTCGTTTCTTCATTGTTGCAAAATTCATCTGTGTAATACCTAAAATATTTGCAACATCTTTATCAAATACTTTTTTAGATTTAAAATCTAACGATACAATATTTTTAATTTCATCTACTATTTTAGTAAAACTATTCATATTAAATTTCTTTTTTTCTCCTCTTCTTCTCGTTTAAATTGTGCTTCCCTTTCCCCTGATTTAACTCTATGGTAACCACCAAAGAGAAATACCATAAATAATATAAACAGTATAACCATCACGACATCAAAAATAGAACTCATTGAGATTTAACCTTTAAAAGTTTTATAATTTTGTCTAATGGCATCATAAAGAACAATACCAGTACTAATAGCAAGATTTAAACTTCTTCCCTCTGCTGTCATGGGTATAGTAATGTTTCTATCTTTAAACTTATCTAAAATTTCTTTAGGAATTCCCGCTGTTTCACTTCCAAAAAAGATATAATCATTTTCTTTAAACTCCGCTTCAAAATATGGTTTATCTGTTTTCGTAGTTGCAAAATGTGCATTATTTGTTATATTGTTTTTTTCAAAAAAATCATCAATATTTTCCCAAACATGAAGGTCGAGTTTATCCCAATAATCAAGTCCAGCACGTCGAACAGCTTTCTCACCTATATCAAATCCTATCGGTTTTATAAGATGAAGAGATGCTCCAGCATTTACACACAATCGTCCTATTGCTCCTGTATTATTTGGAATTTGTGGATTTACTAAAACTAAATTAAACAATTTCACATCCTTTTTTTTAAAAAATAACTGTTTTGTTTTCATAAACAAAAATTCTATCTTCAAGTGCAAGTTTTAAAGCACGAGAAAGCACTACTTTTTCAACATCTTTTCCTTTACGTTGCATATCTTTCCAACTTAAAGTATGGTCTATATGTATAATCTCTTGAGCTATAATAGGACCTTCATCAAGATTGTTATTTACAAAATGAGAAGTTGCTCCTATTATCTTAACACCTCTTTCAAATGCTTGTTTATAAGGGTTTGCTCCTATAAATGCAGGTAAAAAAGAGTGGTGAATATTTATGATTTTATCTTCATAAGTTTTAACGAATTTTGGAGTTAATATTCTCATGTATTTTGCTAAAACAATATAATCGATATTTCTAAAATTATTGATATATTCAATAATATTATCTTCGTGTTCTTCACGTTCTAAATCATTATGAGAGATAGTCTTATATGGGATATTAAATTTTGTTACTAAAGTTTCTAAATTTGAATAATTGGACACAACTGCTAAAATATTAGCTTCAAGTTCACCAGCTTCATGTCGAATAAGAATATCACCTAAAGCATGTAACTCTTTAGTTGCCATAATAATAATATTTTTCTTTTTTGGTTCTATCACTTTTATTACTGTTTCGCTAGGTAATGTTTCTTTAAGTGTTTTATAAAGTTCATCAAGATTTATATCCCCATCAACAACACTTCTCATAAAAAACTTATTTTTTTCCTTATCAACAAATTCACTATTGGATAAAATATTAAGATTGAAATTATAAAAAACAGTTGATACCTTGTGTACTAATCCTTTTTCATCATTTGCATCTATTAATACTCGATATTGATTCACTATTTATCTTCCTTTTCTAAACTATTTATACGTAATTCAATTGTAGAGAGTATATATTCTAAAAAGTTTAAAGTTATATCTACTTTTGTCTCTATATGTAAATTATTCGGTGATTGAAACCCTTCAAAAAGAACTAAAAGTCGTTCTTTAATCGATTCTAAATATATTAACTCTGTTTCTGTAATTTTATGAGTAGAAGCTGTTTCTTCTCTGTTTATTTGAGTTTCTAAAATATCTTCAATATCTTCTATCTTTTTTTCTAGTTTAGCTTTCTTTTCAGGAATATCTATTATTTGAGGTTTTTCATCCTCAATAGGCACTTCCATTTCTGCTAAAGTAGATAAAATAACATCTTTTAATTCCATGTTTTCAATAACCACCTTTCAAATTCAATAAACTCAATTTCAGTATCCATATTTATAAAAAAATCTTTCATTTGAGTATTGACACCTGAAAAAAACTCTCTTTTTTTCGATAATTTTCCAATAGCTATTCTTGCTTCATTATTGGAAGAATCTTTTTGTAAAACTTTTCTATAAATACTCAAGGCCTCCTCTTGAAGACCTTGATTTTCATAAATTTTTGCTAAAGTTATAGTTTCCATATCTATCGTTAATAAATTTATCTTACAATATTATTAGCTATAATAGAACCCATTTCACTTGTTGAACAAACTTCTTTTGCATCAAACTGCGATAAATCACCAGTTCTATATCCTTCACTTAATGCTTTTTTAATTGCATTATCTATTTTATCAGCAGCTTCTATCTCTCCTAGTGCATATCTTAGCATCATTGATGCAGAAGAGATAGTAGCGATAGGATTTGCTATTCCTTGACCAGCTATGTCTGGTGCAGAACCATGAATAGGTTCATAAACACCTATTTTATCACCAATACTTGCGGATGGTAAAAGACCGATAGAACCACAAAGCATTGATGCTTCATCTGAAAGAATGTCACCAAAAATATTTCCTGTAAGCATAACATCAAACTGTTTTGGATTTAAAACAAGTTGCATCGCTGCATTATCTACATACATATGAGAAAGTTCAACATCTGGATACTCTGCTGAAATTTCAATCACAACATCTCTCCAAAGTTGAGAAACATCTAGTACATTTGCTTTATCGATAGAACAAACTCTTTTATCTCTTTTTTGTGCAATTTTAAAAGCATGATGAGCAATACGAATAATCTCTTCTCGAGTATACACCATTGTGTTCCAACCCTTTTCATCTGTTCGACCTTTTGGCTCTCCAAAATAGATACCACCAATCAATTCACGAACAACCATTATATCAACACCTTTGATAATTTCTGGTTTTAATGAAGAGGCATTTATAAGTTCATCATAGACAACTGCTGGACGTAAGTTTGCATAAACGCCAAGCTCTTTACGAAATCTTAAAAGACCACTTTCAGGACGTTTTTCACGAGGTAAATTATCCCATTTTTCTCCACCAATAGCACCAAAAAGTACCGCATCCGATTGTAATGATTTTGTTACAGTCTCTTTTGGTAATGGGTCACCTGTAATATCATAAGCATTCCCACCCATAAGAACTTCATCATATGAAAAATCAAAACCACTACAAGATGCAACGGCATCTAAAACTTTGACTGCTTCATCTATAATTTCTGGGCCAATTCCATCACCTTTGATAAGTGCTATTTTATATGTTTTCATTATTTACCTTTAATTTCATTTTGTGCAAAGTTCATTAATCCACCTGCATCAATTAATTCTTGCATAAATGCTGGAATTGGAGTAAAATCATAAGATTTATTTGTACTATTATTTGTAATAGTACCTGCATTCATATCTATACTGATTTTATCCCCCTCTTTTATCTCTGCACTTTGAGGTAATTCAAATATAGGAAGTCCCATATTAAAAGCATTTCTATAAAAAATTCTTGCGAAAGTTGGAGCAATAATAGCAGCAACACCAGCAGCTTTCAAGGCAATAGGGGCATGTTCACGAGAACTTCCACAACCAAAATTTTCACCAGCTACTATAACATCGCCTATTTGCATATTGTTTACAAATTCTGGGTCAGCATCTTCCATAACATGTTTTGCTAACTCTTCAGGAACTGAAGTATTTAAGTATCTTGCAGCAATAATTAAATCTGTATCAATATCCTTACCAAATGTCCAAACTTTTCCGTCAATATTTGCTTTTTGCATATAAAAATCCTAACTGTTTTTTCTAAATTAATTTTGGCATTATACCCAAACTATTCTTATCTTTTTAGATTATTTGTTGTTTGTAGCATTTCATCACTAGTTGTAATTACTTTTGAGTTTGAATCATAAGCACGTTGCCCTGTAATCAAATCTGTTAATTCCACTACAAGTTCAACATTACTAAGTTCAACAAATCCTTGCCGTAATACACCCAAACCATCTACTCCAGGAGTTCCTTCAACTGGTTGTCCAGAACTATCTGTTTCTATATATAAATTATCTCCCATTGAGTGAAGACCCGCTGGATTTATAAAATTTGTTGTGGCTAAATTTCCCATTATTGTTGCTTGAGTTTGTCCAGCTTGAACTACACTTACAGTTCCATCACTCCCTATACTAATATTTGTAGCATCAGTTGGAATAACTATCTCAGGAACTACTTTATATCCATCACTATTTACTAATGTACCATTATCATCTATTTTAAAAGCACCATTTCTTGAATAAACTTCTGTGCCATCAGGTAATTCAAGTTTAAAAAAACCTTTTCCTGTAATCGCTAAATCAAGTTGATTGTCTGTTTGTTTTAGTGAACCTTCTGAAAATATTTTATTTACAGCAGTTGGACGAACTCCTAATCCAACTTCTATACCGGTTGGACTTTTTGTAACATCACTTGTTGCTGTTCCAGCATACTCCATAACTTGATACATCAAATCGGCAAATTCGGCACGAGATTTTTTAAATCCTATTGTATTTACATTGGCTACATTATTGGCAGTTGTATCTATCTGTGTTTGCTGTGCCAACATCCCTGTTGAAGCAGTATATAGTGATTGCATCATAATTTCATCCTTTTAAGTTCTTTTAGCAATTTTTTCTATTGCATCTCTGTTTAAGTCATTCATTTGTGTATCCATAACCTTTTGATACATACCAACTAAACGATTTGTTTCTATCATTTGGGTCATCATTCTTACGGCATTTACATTACTTTTTTCTATAAATCCCTGCTTTACAGCACCACTTTCCTCTATCACTGAAACTGACTCTATATCTTCATATTTATATAGATTATCACCCTCTTTTATTAAAAGTTTTGAATCATCAGGTTGTGCTATAAATAGTTTTGCATTTGTAGAAAACTTTACACTATTTGGTTCATTTGTATATAGTTGGCCATTTTTATCTACTTCTATAATATTATCTTGAGCATTAATAGTAATACCCTCTTTATTTTGAAAATAGTCATTTGGAAGAACTTCAAATCCCTCCTTTGTTACAAGTTTTCCTTCATCATTAGTGGTAAACGAACCATCTCTTGTTAATCTTATACCTTGGGGGGTTTTCACTGCAAAAAACAGACCCTCTCTCGAGATAGCAAAATCTAAGCTATTATTTGTTTGTTGCATTGTGCCAACTGATTGGTTTGTAAATGAATCTACTATTTGAGGAGCTCTTGTTATAGTTCTATTTATAAACTTTGCACCATCCGTTGTTTGATTTGCATTTGGAAGTTCATCTCTTGCATCTTTATAAACTCTCATAAAATCACCAACAACAACATTGTCTTCTTTAAAACCAGCAGTATTGACATTTGCTAAATTATTTGCGATATTATCAAGACGATTAAATTGTGTAACCATTCCCGCAGCAGCACTATAATAACCTGTTTGCATAATGACTCCTTTTATGTATTTTATCACTTTTTATATTAAACTAAACAAATATATCTATAATTTTAAGAATCTTTCGGTATAATCCTTTTTTAAAACCACCTTAAATTCATGGAGCATATTATAATATGACAGCAAAAGAACTCAATAAAGCGATAGAATCTTTCTTTTTAGAAAGCAAATCTAAAGATTGTTTAACTTATGAATCACTCATAGAACTTTTTGAAAAACAACCAACAATGGCACAAGCAAAAAACATATTTAAACTTGTGCAAAAATATAAAAGTTGTTTATATACATCTTCCGAACATGCAAAACTTCTTAATGATAGAGAAGCAGAAGCAAGACGTGATGCACAAAGACAGATGTTAGAAGAAAACGAATCTGATAAATTTGATATTTTAAAAGAACATGAACTCCTTGAATGGTCTCGTTCAGATTCGCCTGTTCGTATGTATCTTCGTGAAATGGGACAAATTCCTTTATTAACAAAGGAAGAAGAGATAGAAATATCTAAAAAAATAGAGGGTGGTGAGAGCATTATTATTGATGCTATATGCTCTGTTCCTTATTTAATTGAATTTATTTTAGATTATAAAGAACCTCTTATTAATCGTGAAAGACGTGTAAAAGAACTTTTTAGAAACTTTGAAGATGAAAAAGAGGAATCAGATGATAATTCAACAGAAGAAGTATCTGAGGATGCAAAAAGTAAAACATTAACAGCTAAAGATAAATCAAGAGTTGAAAAAGTGTCTACAAGCTTTAAAGCTTTAGAAAAAGCTAAAAAAGAGTGGATAAAATTTATTGAATTGGCACCTGAAAATTTAGAAGGTGATTTAACTGAAGATGTAACATTTTATTTTTTAAGTATTACTTTTAAGAAAAGTGTTTTAAAAGAGAAACTTTTAGAGTTAGGACCAACATCTAAACTTATAAATGAACTCGTTAAAGCGATGGAAACAGCTTTAAAAAGTGATGATGGTTATGACAAAGAGTTGAAACGTTTAGAATATAAATTACCTCTTTTCAATGCAACACTTAAAGCAAATCATAAAGTTTTAGTCGAAAAAATTCAAGAGCTAACAAAAGAAGATATTGCAAATACTGTTCCAGAAGCAACAATGGTTTCTACATATATGGAAATTAAAAAATTAGTTCAAACAAAAGAAGCTTCTAAAAATAGTTTTGATATGGAACCTGAAAAACTTGGAGATATTTTAGAACAGATTAAACGGGGTAAAAATATATCTGAAATATCTAAAACGAAAATGGCAAAATCAAATCTTAGACTTGTTGTTTCTATCGCTAAACGTTATACAAATCGTGGTCTTCCATTTCTTGATCTTATTCAAGAGGGAAATATTGGATTAATGAAAGCTGTTGATAAGTTTGAATATCAAAAAGGATATAAATTTTCAACATATGCAACTTGGTGGATTCGTCAAGCAATTTCTCGTGCTATTGCTGACCAAGCGAGAACTATTCGTATTCCTATTCATATGATTGAAACTATTAACCGTATCAATAAAATTATGCGTAAACATTTACAGGAACATGGAAAAGAACCAGATGTAGATACTATTGCCGAAGAAGTTGGATTATCTGTTGAAAAAGTTAAAAATGTTATTAAAATAACAAAAGAACCTATATCTCTTGAAGCTCCTATTGGAAGTGAAGATGATGGTCGTTTTGGAGATTTTATAGAAGATAAAGCTTCTGTTTCTCCTGCTGATGCTATATTGAAAGATGATTTAAAAGTTCAAATTGAAAATGTTCTTGAACAACTAAATGAGAGAGAGAAAGCCGTTATTAAACTTCGTTTTGGAATTATGGATGATGAAAGTGATAGAACATTGGAAGAGATAGGAAAGGAACTTCGTGTTACACGTGAAAGAGTTCGTCAAATAGAATCTAGTGCTATTAAAAAATTAAAACATCCAAAAGTTGGCCGTAAACTTAAAAATTATATTGAAGAATAGAATGACATTTGAACAAGAGTGGTTAGAGTATGATTATAATCCTTTTATAATTTTTTCAGCTAATGGTAAAGTTTTATCAGCTAATTTAGAAGCACAATTTCTTCTTGGTTGTGCTTCTATTTATGAACTTTTTGAGCTTGCTTCATCTTATGCAAATATAACATTCGGATTTAAAACGACATTTTTAGATTTGGAATTTGGTAGATATAGATTTTTTGGATTAACGGTTGGTTATAAAAATGAAGAAGAGATAGGTTTAAAACTTTTACAACTCCCCTCGTTTAAAATTAATCAACCAAAAAAAAGAGGAAAACTTTCAAATATTTATGCTTTGATTGATTTATGTATTGCTACTAACTCTATTAATTCTACTGTTGATTTTAAAAAAACTTTTGACCCAACTATTCCTGAAATTATGATAGATGCAAATAGTTTTATTAAACTTTTAAATAAAATTTATTTTGTTTGTTTAAATAATAGTAGTATAAATACAAAACTTTTTTTTAGAATTGGAGAATATGTTCGTTTTAATGAAAATAAATATAGTTTATTTTCTATTGAGATTGAGACAGAGAATTTTAATGAAGAAAGATTAGGAGAATTGATTAAATATATTGATGGAATTGATTTTTATGTTGAGATAAAAAAAACTATTTTAATTAATATTCCAATGATTATTGATTGATTTTCTTTAAAGTAAATTACTAAAACATAGTTTTAAAATAAAATTTGGAGTTTATATTGAGTTTATATTCAGAAATAAAAGAAGATTTTTTAAATGCTTATAGAAATGACCCTGCTCTTAATTCTAAGATGGATTTTTTATTTAATTATCCAGGGGTTTGGGCTATTGCTTGGTATAGAGTTGCAAATAGATTATATAAAGCTAATTTTAAAAGATTTGCAAGAACAATTATGGGTTTGTCTCAAATTTTTACTCATATAGATATTCATCCTGCAGCAGAGATTGGTAAAAGAGTTTTTATTGACCATGGGACAGGCGTTGTTATTGGTGAAACTACTATTATAGAAGATGATGTTCTTATATATCAAGGAGTTACTCTTGGTGGTGTTTCGTTGGAACATGGGAAAAGACATCCGACAGTAAAAAGAGGTGCTGTTATTGGTGCAGGAGCGAAAATATTAGGTAATATTATAATTGGAGAGTACTCTAAAATAGGGGCAAATTCTGTTGTTGTAAAAGAAGTTCCAGATAATGCAACGGCTATTGGTATACCAGCTCATGTAATAGAAAAAGGAAGATGTAAAGACCCATTTATGCATAATATGCTTCCGGATATAAATAAAGAGATGTTTGAGTATCTTCTTAAACGTGTAGCAATTTTGGAACATATTTTAATAGAGAAAAATGAAAGTTTAATAGAGGATGATTTAAAATTAGAGCATATTTATGAAACTTTTATTAAGGCTATGAAAAATTAAATATTTTATACTTACCCTACTCTTATCTACAGTTTTATTTTCTAAATCATTGAAAAAAAATTATTATGTTTCTACAAATAGTATTAAATTATCAGATATTATTTCTCATCCAAAAAAAGATTTATTACTTTTTAATATTACTGATGGACGATATACAAAAAGAGTAAAAAGTAATGAATTAATTTTTTTATTAAAAAAATATGGTTATAAGAATTTAAAAGCAAAGAGTAACTATATTAAATTTACAAGAGAGAACTTTTTTGATTTATCTTTAATTAAAAATAAAATAAAAATGATTTACAGAGTAAATTACCAAAATATAGTTTTTAAAAATATTGAGTTACACTCGCGTGGATATATTGAAAATTTACCTGAACAATATAGTGTACAAATTAGCTCAAAGAATTATCTTAAAAATAGTGGTGTTTTATCGATTAAATCATTAAAAACGAAAAAGCAATTCTTTTTTAATTATAAAATAGACGCTGATATTACTGTTTATTATACAAAAGATTTTATCCAAAGAAAAGAGGAACTTTCTTTAAAAAACTGTTCCTCTAAAAAAGTTCCTCTAAAAAAGTTTAGAGCTTTACCTGTTCAATTAATAACTAAAAGAATGTTTCAAAGTAAGCATAATATTAAAAAAGGAACTATTGTTACATTAAGAGATATTCAAAAATTTAATTTAGTCAGAAGAGGTTCAACTCTCAATGTAACTCTTCGAAATGGAAATATAAATATCTCTTTTTCAGCAGTTGCATTGCAAGATGGTGTTTACGGAGATATTATTAAAGTAAAGCAGAATAATTCTAAAATAATTAAGGTTAAAATAATCGGTTTTAAACTAGCTAGTGTTCTTTAAGTTTTTAATTTGTAAATTTTTTTTCTCTCACTTGAACCAACTATATTTAACTGTTTTCTATATTTTGCGATTGTACGACGAACTATTTTTACATTAAATTCTTTGTTAATAAGTAAAAGAAGCTTCATATCACTCAATGGTTTTTCCTTATTCTCATTTGCTATAAGTTGAATGACAAAATTCTTTATAGTATCGTTTGAAAGATTTTCATCTAGTGCTGTCGTAAAAAAATCTTTCATAGCAAAAATACCTCTATCACATGATATATATTTATTTGCTATGGCTCGTGAAATTGTTGATGAGTTATATCCAAATTCATCTGCTAAAGTTTGAAACTTTAAAGGCATTATATCTCCACCTGAGAAAAATTCATATTGATATTCAACTATCATTAAACCTACTTTATATATTGTAGTACGACGCATTTCTAGAGAATCTATAAGACTTTTAGCTTCTCTAAATTTCTCTTTAAGATAATTATTTTCTATTTTATAATCAAAATTTACTTTAACAATAGGATAGTAATCATCGTTGAGTCTTACCTCTATCTCTCGATTTTCATTAAAATTAATAAAAATATCTACTATTATTTTTGTTGATTCCTCTTGATAATTTATAGCCGGAGGATATGAAAAAGTTGATATCTTTTTCATAGCAATATTGAAATATTTCTCTTTTGAATAATTATGAGCATTATCAATATCATTAATAATTTTATAAGCTAAAGAATACAAATCTTCATCTAGCTCTAAATTATCAAGTTGAAAAAGAAAAGATTCTTTAATATTTACTGAACCTACCCCCATAGGTTCAATAAATGCAAATCTTTTTCTAACTTTTTCAAACTGATTAAAACTTATCTCTTTCTCTTTACAATACTGTTTAGTATCTCCATCATAATAACCATTGCAATCTAAATTCTCAATAATAAAAAGAGCAATATTTTTCGAAAATGGTGTTGGAAAAAGAGAGCTATCTATTTGAATAGATAGAAATTCATAAAGGCTCTCTTTTTGAATAAGTGTAATGCCTTCTGAATAATTTATAAAATTAGATTTTTTTCTCTCTTTAACTTCAAAACCAGATATTACCTCAACAAGAGGATTAATTTCAATTATAGGTGCTATTATCTCCTCTAAATCAGCTAAATTCGAATGCAATATAGGGAGCCAATTTCGAAGTGTTGGTGAAAGTTTATTCTTTGTTTGAAGTGATTGTACCTGTCTTAATTTTGCCATAAATTATAGCTTAAACCCTTCGCCTAAATAATGAGTGCGAACATCTTCATTCTCTCCTATCTCTTTACTCGTTCCACTTGCCAAAAGTGAACCTGATTTTATAACATAAGCTCTATCACATACAGCAAGTGTTTCCCTAACATTATGGTCAGTAATAAGCACCCCAATATCATATGAAACTAACTGTTTTATAACAGTTTGAATATCCTTTACTGCGATAGGGTCTACCCCAGCAAAAGGTTCATCAAGAAGTAAAAATTTTGGTTTATTTACCAATGCACGAGCTATCTCTACACGACGGCGCTCTCCTCCACTTAAACTTATCCCTTTTCTATAACGAATAGGTTCGATATTGAACATATCAAGAAGTTCCAATATACGCTCCTCTTGTTTCTTTTTATCTTTTATCCCCTGTTGTGCTGCTATCATCAAGTTATCTTCCACACTCAAATCTTTAAAGATAGAAGCCTCTTGAGGAAGATACCCTATCCCTTTCTTAGCTCTTTGATGTAAAGGCATTGTAGAAACATTTTCATCATCAAAAAAAACTTCTCCACCACTCGCTTCCACAAGTCCACATATCATATAAAATGTAGTTGTCTTTCCTGCACCATTTGGGCCTAAAAGACCTACTACCTCCCCACTAGAGATTTCAAGACTCATCCCTTTTACTATCTCAAGAGTTTTTATCTTCTTTTTCAACCCTATTGCTTTAAGCGTGTGCATACTCTACCCTATACTCTCTTTCATCATTGTTAGAAGTTTTTACTATCTCTATCACAACAGTTGGTATCTCTGCATCAACTAAAATCTTTAACAGTTCATCATCGCCCCACTCCACAAAATGAACACCATCTTTCTCTAACTCCTCTAACATACCTAAAGACAAAAAATGCTCTAAACCGTGATTATATATATCATAGTGATAAATATAATCCCCATAACATTGCTGTAATGAAAAAGTTGGAGATGTTACTTCATCATCTATACCTAAAGCTTTTACGATAGCTTTTACAAGTGTAGTTTTTCCAGATGCTAAATCACCTTTAAGTATAACAACACCTTGAGTGATTTTTTTACCAAATTTTGAAACAATAGGTCGTAAATCATCCTGTTTTAATATATATTTCATCATAGTTTATTAGAAACCTCTATAATTTCTCTTAATTTCTCTTGAGCTTTTTTACTCTCAACTGCTTCACGAGCCATCTCTAAACCATCTTGAATATCTCTAGCAGAACCATCGACAATAAGGGAAAGTGCTGAATTTATAAGAACTATATCTCTTTGTGCATCAGTAGCAGAACCATTAAAAATATTATATAAGATTTGAGCATTCTCTTTTGCATTCCCACCTAGTATAGCTTTTAAAGGTACTCTCTTTATTCCATACTCAGTAGGGTCTATAATAAACTCTTTAACAACACCATCTTTAAGTTGAGAAGCATAAGTAATATCACTAATCCCTACCTCATCCATCCCCTCAGCTGAACTTACAACAATAGTTGATGTAGCCCCATTCAGTTTTAAAGCTTCAGCCATCTTTGGAACAAACTCTTTGTCAAATACACCTAACATAGATTTTGTAACACCTGCTGGATTTGTTAGAGGCCCAAGAATATTAAAAATAGTTTTATCTGTAATAGTTTTTCGAACAGGAACTATAAATTTCATAGCTGGATGATGATTTTGAGCAAACATAAATGTAAACCCAGCCTCCTCTAACAGTTTTGCACTCTGTTCTATACTCAAATCAAGTCTAATCCCAAGTGTTTCAAACATATCAGCACTTCCAGATTTTGAAGTAATAGAACGACTCCCATGCTTAGCAACATCTACACCACAAGCACTCACCAAAAGTGCTGTTGTAGATGATATATTAAACGAGCCTATTTTATCACCTCCTGTTCCAACTATATCCATAGATTTTAATCGTAAATCATTAGAGATAGGAAGAGGAGTTGCAAAACTTCTCATAACATCAGCACCAATAGCGATACTTTCCACTGATGTATTTTCATCTAGTTTCATATTCAAAAGAAAATTTCTCATCTCAGCATCACTCATTTGATGATTAAAAAGAGATGTAAACTTTGATTTTAAGCTATCATAATTCATAAAATCTCCTTAATATATTCATCTTGTAAAGATTTAGGTGTTGATTTTGTAGTCGGAAGTTTTAAAACTGTATACTTTTTAGAACTTTCAAGGTAATTAATAGTAATAATATCTCCAATCGAAATATTTTTGCTCGATTTTACTACAATATCATTAATAAGTACAACTTTATTACTCAACATATCTTGAGCGATAGAACGACGTTTTGTGATATTGACAGAATTTAAAAATTTATCTATTCTCATTTTTTACTCTTCATATAATATTTTTTTTATTGTAGGGAAATTTTACTGAGAGTAATGTAAGAGATTGAATTTAGACACTTCTAAGGATGAAACAACTACTATACAGATATATTTTAGCTATTTGGAGTCAAAATGGAAACAGGTTTTTTACAAGAACAAAAAATTTTAGAGGGAGATTTAAACTCAGATACTTCACATAAAAATAGTGTAGATTTTTTAATGAACTGGTTTCGTAAACGTTCAATATTTGTACTCGCTTATGGAACTGGATGTGGCGCTATTGAGATGCCACCTACTTTTACATCTCGCTACGATGCAGAGCGTTTAGGTATACGAGGGTCTGCTACACCTAGACAAGCTGATGTTATTATTGTTTCTGGATATTGCTCATATAAAACTCTTCGACGTATTATTAGAACCTATGAACAGATGAGTAATCCTAAATACATTTTAGCACTTGGAAGTTGTACTATCAACGGTGGGATGTATTGGGATTCATATAACACTATTAAAAAACTCGAAGATTATCTTCCTGTCGATATGTATGTTAATGGTTGTATGCCTAGACCGGAATCTATTTTAGAGGGATTTATAGAACTTCAAAAAGATATAGGAGCTGGAAAAGCATCTTCTTGGAAAAAATATGAAGAAAACTATCAATTTTATAGAAAAAATCAAGAGGCCGTTTTAGGTAAAAAAGTTTCCCCTAGCTATGAAGCTGATTGGTATCTGTATGATGGTGGATTATAAGCTAATTTGTTATTAGTGGTACCGATAGGCGGACTTGAACCGCCACTCCCGAAGGAAACGGATTTTGAATCCGTCATGTCTACCATTCCATCATATCGGCATAATTGAAAAGAGAACAGTATTTTAATCATTATTTCCTTAAAACTAGATATAATACTAAAAATAAATAATATTTTGTCGATATAAAAACAAATATTTAAAACAAAGGGTCTATTATGCGAGTAACATCAAGTATGTATTACGAAAATCTATATGGAAATAATAACTCTAAGATACAATCAAACTTTTTTGATGTAAATAAACAGATAGCTTCAGGTCTTTCTATACAATATGCAAATGATGATGTTTCAGCTTTTTCTCAAACTATGCGACTTGACAATGAAGTAACAGTTCTAAATCAAGTAAAAAATAGTACAGATAGCGGTTACAAAGTATCAGACCAAACAGATGTTATATTAAATGATTTTGAAACATCACTTACTGATTTGAGAACATTAATGATATCTGCCTCTAATGGAACAAATGATGAAACATCTATGGATGCCATAGCTTTGGAAATGAGAGGAATAGAAGACCACCTTAAATCATTGGGAAATACTTCTATTAATGGAAAGTTTCTTTTTAGTGGTTCAGCTGTTGGTGTGAAACCTATAAGTGAAGATGGTAAATATCAAGGGAATGGTGATAGTTTAAATGCTTTTCTTGGTTCAGGAAAAGAGCAACAATACAATATAAGTGGAGAAGAACTCTTTCTTGGTGAAGAAAAAGCAGTACATCGTAAAATAACAACAAATGTTGCTAATCCAAATTTAATACAAAAATATCCACAACTCAAAGGAGAAACTGGTGATGGTAATGTAGGTTTAAGTGGGCAAAGTAGTATTAGAGAGTTGATGGGTGATACAGATAACAGTACAGACACAGCAAATAGACACTTTTTCTATGTTCGTGGTGTTCAAAGTGATGGAACAGCTTTTAATACAAAAATAGAGATGGAAGATACAAACAAAGTTGATGATCTCTTAAATCAGATAGGTATAGCCTACGGTAACCGTTCAAACTTAAAACTTGTAAATGTCACAATGAACTCTTCAGGACAGATAGAGATAGAAGACAAAATGAAAGGTTCATCTAAACTTGATTTCCATATGGTTGGGGCAGTTGATTTTTCAGGAAATGGAAAAGCAGATGTTTCAAAGATTGATGATTTAGATGGTGGAGAAACAAATTTTGATGCTATTATGAAACCAAAAGTAACACCTAAACTTTATATAAAAGAGTTTGTTAAATCACCTTTTACATCAGCAGATACTACAAATATTTCAAAAACAGATGCATTACTTTATGATAGAACACAATTTACACAAGAGGGAGATACTCTTCTTTCTAATGTATCTCAAATAGTAAAAAAAGACAATAGTTTTGCAACAAGTTCCACAAAAATTTCAGAAGTTGCAGATATATCTCAAGGTAACAAAGGAACACTTGATGGAAATAGTTTACAACTAAGTGGGAAAACTATAAATGGAAAAGAATTTGATGTTCATTTTGATTTCAAAAGTAGTGAAAATGGTGGCTCAACATTTAATGTAAATGGAACTGATTATCCAATATATAATATGGATACACCTCGTAATGCAACAGATGCAGATGATGTTCGCTATCAACAACTTCTCGATGTTGTTAATATGGTTACAACCGATACACTACCAACAGATACAACTGCGCAAGCCTATGACAAAGCGATAGCAGATGCAGATACAATAGGCGATACACATCTAAGTGATGATGGGAAAATTAGTTTTACAGAATTAAATATTATTAATAATACAAAAGCTCAAGTTGCTATTCACGATGTTAATAGTGGGGATTTTTCTAAAGATGCTTCAATTATCTCTTTCAATACAAATAATGCTTTAACTATCAATGATGCCAAAACAGACTTTTTTTCAACGATTGATGATATTATCACATCTGTTGAAGATTATAAAAGTATGCCAAATGCCAATAGTGTTGGTGGGGATATGCGAAATTTAGGAATGGAACACTCTTTAGATAGCCTAGATAGTCTCTTGGACCATGTATTAAAATCACATTCAAAAGTTGGAGCACAATCTAATATTTTATCCACATCTTTAGAAAGAACAGAACTTTTAGAATTAACGACGAAAAGCTTACGTTCTTCTGTTGTAGATACAGATTTAGCTGAAGCATCATTAAAATTAACACAACTCAACACTAATTATGAAGCGATGCTTTCAACGGTTGGAAAAGTTTCAAAATTAACTCTACTTAACTATTTATAAACTACTTATTTTGATATAATTCTTTTAAATTACAAAAAGGAATTATATCTTGAAAGATACACTATTTATCATATTAATCTTCATTCTTATCTACTTAGGAGTTTCCACATTTTTTGGAGAAAGTAGTTTAATGGGCAATTTCGGTGCAACATTTGCGATAACAAATAAACTATATTTAGGTTATATCTCTAATATATATATATTTATGCTTCTTATCCCTACCTATAAAATATATAAAAATAGCGAACTTACATTTAGAACAGCTGAAATAGCTATCGCATCATTCCTACTTTTTTTTGCTTCTCTACTTGCCCAAGCTCTTATTTTAGATGCACCGATGAATGGTAAGCTAGCAAATGGCTTTGTTGATTCACTTAACCCATATATAGGTGTTATCGGTATATGGATGTTTTTTCTTATAATAGTATTCAGTTCTATTTTAATTATTTTAGATAAAACAGCAAATGAACTTAGCCAGATGCTTCATAATACAATAGAAAGAAAAAAGAATATATCTGATACTAACTTTTTTCATAATCCTACACAAACTTTAAACCAAGAGTTAATAACTCAAAAACAACAAGAAAATGTAGAGGTGGAAGTAAAAGAGGAAGAGATAATAGAAGTAAAAATTGATACTGCTATTGAAGCTATTATAGAAGATGAAGAGATTGAAGAAACAACAGTTTTAAAAGTTGATACAAACGAACCTGAACTTATTGAAATAGATATTCCTCAAGAGGAGGAAATTATTCAAGAAAAAGAAGAAAAAACACTTGATAAAGAGATAGCAGATGTAGCTTTTACAGAAGAACAAAAAGAGGAGTTAGTGGAGATACAAGAGAGTATCAAAATAACAGAGCCTATTGAAGAAATAACAGAGGAAATCATAGAATTAGCAACAGAATTTATAGAGCTAGAAGAAGAATTACCTGAAATAAATTCTGTCATAGTTAATGAACTAGAGGAGAATAAAAAACTTCTTGATAGTATAGAAAAAGGAGAGGTAGAAAAACCTACAAATTTTATCTTGCCCTCTACATCTATTTTACAACTAGGAGATACAACCTCTCATAGTATGGATGAAACAGAATTAGATGAAAAAATAGCAGTTTTAATAGAAAAATTAGCTCATTTTAAAGTAAATGGAGATGTTGTTCGAACCTATGCTGGTCCAGTTGTATCTACATTTGAATTTAAACCAGCCTCCAATGTAAAAGTAAGTAAAATTTTAAGTCTTCAAGATGATTTAGCAATGGCTCTCTCTGCTGAAACTATCCGTATTCAAGCACCTATACCAGGAAAAGATGTTGTAGGAATTGAAATACCAAATGCAAAAGTAGATACTATCTACCTACGTGAACTTTTAGATTCTGAGCTTTTTAAAGAGTCATCCTCTCCTCTTACTATAGCACTAGGAAAAGATATAGTAGGTAAACCTTTCATCACGGACCTTAGAAAACTTCCACATCTTCTTATAGCTGGAACAACAGGAAGTGGAAAAAGTGTTGGTATCAATGCGATGATACTCTCTCTACTTTACAAAAACTCACCTGACCAGTTAAGAGTATTGATGATAGACCCTAAAATGTTAGAGTTTTCTATCTACAACGAGATACCACACCTATTAACTCCAGTTATAACAAAATCTAAAAAAGCTGTGTTAGCATTAGCAAATATGGTTTTAGAGATGGAGAGACGTTACGAGCTTATGGCTGCATCAAGAACTAAAAATATAGAAAACTACAATGATAAAGTAAAAAAAGAGGGTGGAGAGCATTTTCCATATATTGTAGTTATTATAGATGAACTTGGTGACTTGATGATGACAAGTGGGAAAGAGGTAGAACACTCTATCGCTAGACTTGCACAGATGGCAAGAGCTGCAGGAATTCATCTTATAGTAGCTACACAACGTCCATCTGTTGATGTTGTCACAGGACTTATCAAAGCAAACCTCCCCTCTCGTATATCTTATAGAGTTGGTCAAAAGATAGATTCTAAAATCATCTTAGACCAGATGGGTGCTGAATCTCTATTAGGTAAAGGAGATATGCTTTTTACTCCTCCAGGTTCAACAGGACTTGTAAGATTACATGCTCCTTGGAGTACAGAAGAGGAGATAGAGGAGATAGTAGAGTTTATAAAAGCTCAACGTAAACCAAACTACGATAAAAACTTTTTACTCGATGAAACGGAAAAAATAAATATGGGACATAAAGATATTAGTGATGAGTTAGACCCTCTTTATGGAGAAGCAAAAAACATAGTCTTAACCGATAGAAAAACATCTATATCCTATCTACAAAGAAAATTACAGATAGGGTATAACCGTTCAGCTAGAATTATAGAACAGTTAGAATCTAATGGTATTTTATCTGTTCCAAATGTGAAGGGCATTCGAGAGATTATTTAAGATGATACAACCTAAATTTATTTTTACTCAATATTTCAACTATTTTGAGGTCTATATTGAAAATTTAGAGAAACTTTCAGTAGAACAAATTCAAGAGATAGAAATATTTGTCAAAAAAAGAAATGGTATATTTGATTTTAATAGATATACCTTTTCTATTCAAAAACGATTAGAATTTTATCAATTTCTCTCTCTCTTAGAAAATGAAAATTTTAATGTAGAGTGCAAAAATAAAATAGTTCAAAAAAAACACTCTTCAAAAATAGGTTTTGGGCAATACAAAGGAATGAATTTCAGTGATTTAACTAATTCTTATATGCTATGGCTTAAAAATAATTACAGAGGATACGAAAGAGAAAAAATAGATGAGGAACTTAAAAAAAGAAAGTTACTTTAAAATCTGATATAATGCTATTATTACAATTTAAGGCTTTATAATTGCAAACTATATTGGTATCAGCACTAGAACACTCAGCAAATATTCATCTTAAATCTCTTAAAAAAGAGTTACCAGATAATATTAAATTTATTGGAATTTTTGATAACTCCTTGGGACAACCGATAGTAGATTTACGTTCTCTCTCTATTATGGGATTTGTAGATGTCATTAAAAAATTACGATTTTTTTTGAAACTCAATACTCAAATGGTTGAATTAGCAAAAGATGCAGATAAAATAGTTCTCATAGATTCTTCAGGTTTCAATCTTCCTCTTGCAAAAAAGATAAAAAAAAAATACCCAGAAAAAAAGATAATCTATTATATCCTCCCTCAAGCATGGGCATGGAAAAAAAAACGTATTCCTATTTTAGAAAAAACTGTTGATAATCTTTGCTCTATTCTCCCTTTTGAGAAAGAATACTATTCTAAAAATGCACATATAAACTATGTAGGACACCCTCTTTTAGACCAAATAACAAAATTTAAAACCAAACTTAATACAGAGATAAAAAAAATTGTATTTATGCCAGGAAGTCGTAAAGGGGAAATTAGTAAATTGATGCCTATCTTTCATAGTGTACGTAAACAACTTTCTCAAAAAGCTTTTATCATTATTCCAGATTATTTTACTCAAGAGGAGATAGATACTCTTTATGGAGATATTTCAGATTTTGAAAAAAAAGCAGATGCACATCAAACACTTTACGAAGCAGATTTTGCTTTTATATGTAGTGGAACAGCTACACTTGAAGCTTCTATTATAGGAATACCATTTATTTTAACATATATAGCTAAACCTTTAGATTATTTTATAGCAACAAAGTTTATCAAGATAAAATATGTTGGTCTTGCAAATATTATGTTTGAAAAGATGAATGGTACAACTATTCACCCAGAATTTATTCAAGAAGATGTAACAAGTGAAAATCTTCTTCAATCCTACAATAACTATAAAAGAGATGATTTTTTAGATAACTCTAAAACTTTAAGAAGGTATCTTCAAAATGGAAGTGCTAAAAATGTTGCTAAAATTATAAGAGAGATAGATTAAATATCTATCTGTTCCTCTCGTAACTCCTGTTTTGCATATTTAAGATGAATTTTTTTATTATAAAAAAACTCTACTAAATCTTCATCTAACTCACCATCTTTAACCATAAAGTTAATAATTTTCATAGCTTCTTTTAAGGTTTTTGCATCTTTATATGGACGGTCTGATGCAGTAAGAGCTTCAAAAATATCAGATAAAGCTAATATACGAGATTCTAAACTCAACTCTTCTGCCGTCAATCCTTTTGGATACCCTTTTCCATTAAGCTTCTCATGATGTGCTCCTGCAATCTCTGGAACACGTCGTAATTTTTTAGGAAATGGGAGTTTGTTCAGCATATCTAAACTCACTGTTGCATGATTATTTATAATTTGACGTTCATCTTCTGTTAATGTCCCTTTTTTTATACTTAAATTTTCCAACTCATTCTGTGATATAATTTGAACTTTTTTACCATCTTCAATAATCATCTGTTTAGCTATCTCTTCCAAATAGGTAAGTTTATCATTAGACATAAACTCTCCACCTATATTTATCTCCTCTAAAAAACTTATCTCTTTATCATAATTTAAAAGTTCTTTCTCTAAATTTTCTTCAATAGTCGAAAGATATTGTGTCTGATTAGTTTCATAAAGTTCTATTTTCTTTTCTAAAAATTTTATTTTTGCATCTCTTTTCAGAATTTCATATCGAACTTTTATAACCTCTATACGGTCAAAAATAGTTTCTAGCTTTGTAGATTTGTCTACCACATACTCTGGTGTTGTAATCTTACCAATATCGTGCATTAATGCCGATATTCTTAATTCATTAAGCTGGTCGTGATTATAATTTACCTGCTTATATTTTCCATCATCATTTTTATTAAGCTCTTCTGCTATTAACATTGTTATTTCTGCAACTTTTCTAACATGACCACCTGTATAAAGTGATTTTGCATCAATAGCTGAGGCTATACTCTTGATAAATGATTCTAATAGTAATCTTAAATCTCGTATCAATTTTGCATTTGTTATAGTTACTGCAGCTTGAGATGCTAAGGCAGAAAGAAGTTCAACGTCATCTTCAGTAAAAGAGATAACTTCTCCAGTTTTTTCATCCACTTTATTTATAAGCTGACAAACTCCTATTATCTCTTTTTCATAATTTTTCATAGGAATAACTAACATAGATTTTGAACAAAATCCTGTTCCCTCATCAAACTTTTTTGTTCCCTCAAAATTGAACTCTTTTGCTTCATAAACATCTTCAATATTTATGATTTTATCTTCTAAAGCAGATGTAGCAGCAACCATTTCCAAATTTTTAGAACCATCTTTATGATAAAGTTCCAAAGGTGGCCAACTGATTTTATCATTTGTTCCTCCCATCATAATATGTAAAGATGTTGTTTGTACTACACTAAAGTTCATAGATTTTTCATCTGCACTCATTAGATAAAGTGTTCCAGCATCAGAATTTGTACTCTCTTTCGCATGTGTCAATATCATCTCTAACAATTTATCCAAATTATTTTCAGCTGACAATGCTGTACCAATAATGTGCATTTTATGTATATGTTCTCGCTGTTTATATAAAAGCTCTGAAAGCTCCTCTAGTGATTCATTGTTTTTCATATTTTTTCAGACTTTGAGGCAAAAAAAGATGAAATCTTTTAATATTTTTACTATTAAACATAATATTTGGAACTCCATTTCTCCAATAAAAAACACCAAAACTATTTTTGGAATTTTCAAAACTTCTATAACTTGTTGAAAATAGTGGTTTTTTTTGACAACTTTTTTCAAAATTTTTACCTATAATAATAGTTGCTTTTTCACAACTTGATACTAGAGAAAACACTTTACTATTTTTAAAAATTTCTTGAGAATATTTATCTGTATAAACTATCAATCTATCTGTTTTAAATATAATAGGTAATATCTTTTCATATAATTTTAATTCATAATTTTCACTAGAAAAAAGATTTATGTTTAAAAATATCAATATAAAAAGTATTTTTTTCAAAAGAGATACTCCATACTTAAAGTAAACCTTCTATCTATTGGGGAAACTTTTAACTTCTCTTCCTCTTCAAATGACACAGGGTCGATTCTAATATAAGAAACAACATCAGCTTTATCAAATAAATTTTCAGCTTTAAAAGATAGATTTAGATTTTTTTTATGATGATATACAAAACCTGTACTATAATCATAAAAATTTTCTTTATTAATATTATCTCTATCATAAATAAGTTCATGAAAAATATCAAATTTTTTATATGTATTAAGGTTTCTTACAACAAATTTATAACTATTATAATTCTCTAAATCACCTATGTTCTGAACATTCATATATGATAATTTAGTAAAAAATTTATCATATTTATTGTATTTATGCTCCCACCTAGCGATAGCTAAACTAGCTTGAATATCTTGATTTTGTGCATTTAACTTACCTCTATTATCTTTATCTGGTAAAAGATAATTTTCATTTATTTGATACCCTACTACAATTTCATATCTATTATATTCTGTTTTATAAATAATATTTTCATAAATAGTATCTGAACTATTATTTTTAATTTTGCCATCTACCACTAACGAGCTATCTATAAGATAAGGTTCAAGATATGATTCTGAATGAGAAAAAACAGTTTTAAAAATAAATCTATCTATAAGGTGTGTTATACCAAATCTATACAATAAAAGATTATTTTTCTTATTTGTTAAAGCATCTTTATTATAAACATATACATTTTGTATTCCAGCAGTTAGCATCATATTTTGCATCACCAAATATTGTTCTTCTGCAAATAGTGTTGAAACACATTGTTGTGTGTTTTTCTTATGAGGCATTTTAATATTATTTAATAAATATTTATTAAAATAATATTTTTTATATCTATATTTTGTACCTATAATTATAGAATGTTTATCTATCTTTCTTTTATACTTTAACTCTGTCGAGAAAATTTTAGAAGTAGTTTCTATATTTAAAGAACTATATGGATATGTTCCATTAAATGGTTCAGATTGAATTGGAGTTACATCATCTGTTAAATTATTTTTTGTAGCAAAATAATCATATGCTATTAAAAATGCAAAATTATCTATTTTAGAATCATAACCTATATGAAAACTTGTCAAATCTAAACTATTACCCGTAGGTGTAGCATCCAAACTTGGGCCTGAAAAACCATCTCGTTTACTCTTAATAAAATCTACATAGATATTATTATTTTCATTTTGTACAGAACTAAAAATATGTGCTACTTTTTTATCTCTTGAAATTTCAGTATCAAAAGATTTATATTTTGTTCTATTTAAATTTTCTCTTGATACATATGTAAAGTATGACCAGTTATTGCTTAACTCTCTTGATGTATAGGCATTAATTCTTAAAGATTTATCTTGAGCACCAAGAAGTGAAATTTTTGTCCCTTCATCTTTTACACTACTTTTTGAATAGAGTTTAATTAGCATAATAGTAGGTTCAGTGGAATACTCGTAAGTTGGAGATTGTGTATATATTTCTATATGGTCTACAAACTCTATATCTAAATCTCCATAGAGTATTAAACCACTTCCATACATCCCACCTGTTATCTCTTGATTGTCAATAAAAACTCTCATAGAGCTACTCATAAATGGCATTGAGTCACCTTGAGTAAGTGGGTCTGGTAAACCATACTTATTTTCACTATACCCAAAAATAGAACCAGATTTTAAAATATCTTTTAGATACCTTGCCTGCATTCGTTCTATATCATCACGTGTATAGATAAAAGATATACCACTATTCTCCAATTTAGTTTTCTCAGAAAGGTCTGTTTTATTTTTTATATCATCCAAAAGAGAGTCTATATCTAAATTACTCTCTATTGAATAAAGTGAAGTGGAAAAAAATAGTGCTGATATTAATAAACTAACATTAAATCTTTTTTTCATTATTTTATTAGTTTTGCTATTTTACCCTGTATTTTTAACCAAGAACGATGGTCTGTAAAGGGAAAACCTGCAAAAGTTTTTCCACTCTCTTTTATACTCTTTGTAACACCTGTTCTTGCTGCAAATGTATTAAATGGTGCTATCTCAAGATGACCAGCTATACCAGATTGAGCACCAATGATACTGCTTCTACCAAGTTTCGCTGAACCAGCTATACCTACTTGACCAGCAACAACACTATACTCACCCAATTCACAGTTATGCCCTATCTGAATAAGATTGTCTAATCTTACACCTTTTTTAATTAGTGTCGTACCAAAAACTGCACGGTCGATACTTGAGTTACTACCCATCTCAACATCATCTTCAAGAACAACATTACCATTTTGATATATTTTTTTATGTTCACCTAAAGCATTTGAAGCAAACCCAAAACCATCTGAACCGATAACACTATTTGCATGAATAATACAATCATTACCAATTACACAATCTCTATATACAGTTACACTCGGATATAAGATAGTATTGTCCCCTATTGTACTATTTGAGCCAACATAAACATGTGCCAAAATAGTACAATTTTTACCAATAACAGCACCTTTTGCTATCTCCGCTTTATCGGAGATTTTAGTTCCCTCTCCTATAATAGCTAAAACCGAATCTTCATCTTCAATAGAGGGTGCAAACTCTTTAGAAAGTATTGCCATAGACCAGTAAGAGTTCTCAACAACTAAAGCTAAACATCCATCTGGTACTTCAGAAAGATGTTTAGAAGAGATTATAATAGCACCAGCTTGTGTGTCTTTAATCTCTTTTATATATTTAGGATTTGCTACAAATGTTACCTCATCTTTTGTGGCATCTTTAAGAGTATTCATTCCTGTTATCTCTCTATCTACACCAGCAAAATCACACTCCAATATAGAAGCTATTGAACTCAGTAACATAACCCTATCTCTCTAGTGCAACAGCACCACTTCTCACAATCTCTTTAGGGTTATAACGTTTAATTGCTTTTAAGAAATTCTCAATTCTTTTAGATTCATCTGCAACCATAGCAATAACAACATTCTCAGCTACATTTACTATTTTACCATTATATGCTTGACAAAGTGTGTCTATATCACTTAAACTCTCTGTAATAGGAAATTTCACTAATGCCATCTCTTTTTCAACTATATCGTTATGCTCATATACACGTAAAACAGGTATGAGTTTATGAAGCTGTTTTGTAATCTGTTCCATAACACGAGTTGAACCAGATGTAACGATAGTCAAACGAGAATATTTACTCTCTGGAATAGGTGCAACAGTTAATGAAGTTATATTATACCCACGACCAGAAAAAAGGTCGGTAATACGAGATAATGCACTCGCTTCATTTAATACGATTACAGAAACTACTCTTCTTGCATTATCATTCATTACTTACTCCCTTTTTTTTCTAGTAACATCATATTAAATAAACTTCCACCAGCTGGAACCATCGGCATAACATTTTCCATACGATGAACAATAACCTCTATAAATGCAACTACATTTTTTTCAACTGCATCTTTAAGTGCTGCATCAAACTCCTCTTTTGTATGAACTCTATACCCTATTCCACCAAAAGCTTCTGAAAGTTTTACAAAATCTGGCTGAACAGAAAGGTCTGTTTCCGAGTGACGTTTATCATAAAAGAGTGTTTGCCATTGACGAACCATTCCAAGAAAGTTGTTATTTAAAATAATATTAATAACTGGAAGTTTTTTCTCAACGGCTGTCATCAACTCTTGAACATTCATAAGAATAGAACCATCACCTGTAAAGTTAATAGATACTTTTTCAGGAGTTGCTGCTTTTACACCTATCGCTGCTGGAAAACCAAAGCCCATAGTTCCAAGTCCACCAGAACTCATAAATTGACGAGGACGATTAAATGGATAAAATTGCCCTGTCCACATCTGATGCTGTCCAACATCTGTTGATATGTTTGCTTTATCTCCAAGAAGTTGCCCAACACGTTCTATTACCCATTGTGGTTTTAAACGTTCTGTATCTTCATGATATGTTAAAGGGTGTAACTCTGCAAAATTTCTTACAGTTTCTCTCCAAGAGCTATAACTCTCTTTATCTATCTTTTGAACTTGTGCTAACATATCATTTACAACATTTTTTACATCACCAACTATTGGGTAATCAGCATTTACAAGTTTAGAGATAGAGGCAGGGTCAATATCTACATGGATAACATCAGCATTTTTAGCAAACTC
>Ga0256826_1000156_pt1 | contig 36570 bp, 44 predicted proteins | sample CV79metaG_FD_185975 | JGI IMG/M metagenome (GOLD analysis project Ga0256826, IMG submission 185975) | Hydrothermal vent microbial communities from East Pacific Rise, Pacific Ocean - CV79 | ecosystem: Environmental > Aquatic > Marine > Hydrothermal vents | place: Pacific Ocean: East Pacific Rise...
TTTATTTTCAAAATATTTTTCGTCATAAAAAGTGAGAATCGGGATCAAAATAAACATGAGAACAGCAACAAAAATAAAAAAAGGTCCACTATCATTTCCCAAGCGAGGAATGGAAACCCCATTAATCATAAGTACACCATATATCAAAAGCAATAAAGGTATTAAATATCTTTGCCATTTCATGTATTGCTCCTAATGATTAATAGACATCGTCGTAATATCTCAAATTAGATTATCCAATATCTTCTCGTAACTTATTTATAGACCTTAGTTACAAATTTGTCTATAAAAATAAGTCACATCTTCTTTATTATTTGCCAGAATATTAATATCAATAGATGACTTATAAATGACTCTACTCATATATTGCTCGTCTTCATCTCTTATTTCTAGTTTTGTACATTTTAGAGTTTTATCTTGTATTGTCAAATATTTTTTATCAATCTTTGACAATATAGTGAAATAAATTATTGTTTTTTTTGACAGAATTTTTTGTTCAAAATTTAGTGAAAGTAAAACAGAATCATTTAGAGTATGTTTTGTTTGGAATCCCTGGATATTTTGGAAAATTTTTTTTATAGAGTTACTGTCAATTGATGAGACTGATGAATATTTATAACCTAATGGCTTAGATATCGTAATGTCATTAACATGGACTTTTTCTAATTGGTATAACCCTAGGGTATCAATAAGAATACCTATAATACCAATTATAGTAAATGCTAAAATATATTTATTTTGTAATTTCATTCATATCCAATAGCTTGCATACACTGTGTAAAAGTTATGTGTTTCTCACGAGTTAAATAGGATTCATGCGATGCTACTTCATAACTTACAATACATGTAGTACTATTATCAATTAGATAATCATACATATTATTAATATCCTGACACATTGCTATCATTTTTAACCTATCCTTTCCATTGATCATGTCATCTAACTTATCATATGTAATCTAAACAATTGAAATCAATAGAAGAACTAATGGTGTCAATCCACTCGGATCCACAAACCCTACCGGATCCCCTAATACATACCTATAAATGTTGGTATCTCCATCAGAAAGCCTTAATGATATTTTGAATGTTGGATTATTATCTGCAATGATAGTACCAAAATTATTATAAGTTATTGTTTTAAGTAGATTATTCACAAATAATTGAATTAGAGCGCATAAGATTTGCCTGCGGCAAGGGAAATGGGAAGAGTGAGAGCCTTTGGCAATTTTGAATGTTGAGTTTTGAATGTTGAATTAAAAAGCGAGTGATTGATAAATGGTAAATAAAAAGGTGGCGAAAGCTCACCGAAACCCTCTAAACTTTGTAAAAGTTTCAGATATGGTGCAGGTTGTGCGAAAGATCTAGCCGACAACGCACTGCTGTGCGTCGAGAGCTAGATTTTCGTGCAAGATGTGCCGTAGCTGAAACTTTTTAGTTGTAAGGCTCTAGGTCGTAGCCAGACCTCATTAGTTGCATCACACCACCCACAAGATTCTTAACATTATAACCCTGCTGTTCCATAAAGCCAGCAACTTGAGCAGTTCTCGCACCGGTACGACAGATCAGACCGATCTCTTTGTCTTTACCACCAAGTTCATCCATCGCTTTTAAGAAGCCCTCAGCATCATAACCGCCACGCTCATCAAAGAACATTACGGTTTTTGAACCTTTAACAATCCCTGTTTGAGACCACTCACCAGGAGTACGAATATCAACAATGACCATCTCTGAGTTTTCTAACATATCTTTATCTGGAGTTATATTAATGCTCATAAAAATTCCTAAATTTAATTTTTGAAATTATAACCTAAACTACGTCCTATACTTTATTAAAAAACTCATGTATAAAGATTGATTTATGTCTATTTATAATGACAAATTGTTTATGTTATTTGTAGTTTTTGGTTATGTTAAAACTAAAGAGCAAAACGCTCCCGGTCAAAAAAGCTCTCATCAGAGATATTTCCAAAAGAGGCATTGATAGAGGTAAAGATATCTGGGTATTTCTCTTCCATACCTTTTAACATCTCTTTCATCTCAGCACGAGCATAAGGCATCTTCACATCAAAACGCATACTAGGGCAAGCTTCATCTCCAATGGTCTCAATACCATTGTCAACTGCAAAGGCTTGAAGCTGACGTTCACGCATCTGAATAAGAGGACGAATGACTATGAGACCATTACCTGCTCTGTACTTAGGAGAGAGTGCACGCATCTGACCGTTGTAGATCATGTTCATGAAGTAAGACTCTACCGCATCATCAAGGTGATGGCCTAAAGCGACCTTATTGCACCCCAACTCTTGTGCAGCACTGTAAAGTGAACCTCTTCTCATACGAGAGAAAAATGAACAAAATGATGAGTTCTTACGGATCTTCTCTTGAGCCGTCTCGTAGATCTTAGTGTCATGAATGATATGTTTGATGCCATGTTCTTCACAATGTTTGGCCAAGTACTCAAAGTTCTCACCCATACCATACGCCACTGTCACCGCAACAAACTCAAAGTTAAACGGAGCACGACGTTGCTGCTCTCTAAGGGCATGGATAAGGGTAAGTGAGTCTTTACCACCACTAAGTCCTACAAGGATCTTATCACCCTCTTCTACCAACTCAAAAGCACCATTGGTCTTACCCATCTGCTTCATGATCTTTTTAGAGATCTTAATGGAAGGCTTTTTACTTTCCAATCTTCTCAACCATCTTCATCAAAAAGTTAGCACTGATCTTAGCACTTGAGACCATGAACTCATCAAAGCTAAATGACGCATCAGTATCTGCCGTATCACTAATAGCACGTAAGATAAAGACAGGAACATCAAGAGAGTGACAGACAACTGCTACTGATGAGCCCTCCATCTCTAATGCATCTGCATTGAACGTACGTTCAATAAATGCTTTACGTTCAGGATCATGAACAAATTGATCACCCGTGGCAATAGTCCCTTCGATCAATGAAACATCTAACTCCTTGGCCACTTCAAAGGCCAACTCACATAGTGCTTCATCTGTCTCAACAAACTGTGCACCACCTGGTACAAAACCATGAGGATGTCCAAAGGCTGTGATGTCAAGATCATGTTGGCAGAGGTTTTTAGCAACGATCATATCACCGATCTTTAACTTCGGGTTGATCCCCCCTGCAACACCAGAAAAAAGCATCACTTCAACACCAAACTTATGGATCATCGTTGATGCGGTCAATGTAGAAAAAACCTTACCGATCTTAGAGTGTGCAATGATCAACTCAACACCTGAAAATGAGCCTTCGTAGTAAACATTGTCTGCGACTTCATGACTTTTATATGACTCAAGTTTCTCTAGTATTGGTGCGATCTCTTCGGGCATTGCCCCCATGATTCCTATCTTCACATCTCTTCCTTATAGTGACTAACTTCACTCTCAAACTTTGAGAGTAGGTGAATGACTTCACCTTTGTCGTTTAAAATACGACTCCCACCCCAAAAACCAAGACCATCTTCAAATCCGACTCTATTGACAAAAACGACTTGAGCCTGCATCTGTACTGCTGCTTTTTGCAACAGAGTATGCCACTGCTCTTCTATAGCCAGTTTGTCATCGCTAAAACCTCTTGCGGGAGAGGCAGCGAGTACGTAGATGATATCAGGATGAGCATCTTCTAGATCTTCTAAAAGCGAGCTCTCCCATAGGTCTTCACACACAAGCATTGCAGCCGATCCATAGTCCGTTGTGAATGAACTGATACGACTGCCTGCTTTAAAGTAACGTGCCTCTTCAAACATACCGTAGTTTGGAAGATGTACCTTATGGTGCGTATGTGTCAGCGCACCTTTTGAAAGATAGAGCGCTGCATTATAAAAGCCTCTCTCCTCTTTCAATGCCACACCAATGACAATGTCAATGGTGTGACTTGCTTCAAGTAATAACGCTAGTTCATCCATCTGCCATGCGTCTTCAGAGAGTTTATCTTGCAACATGTAGCCATTAAGGGCTAACTCACTAAAGACGATGACACTGCTCTTGCCTTTTGCCTTCTCAATCTCTTGAAGTGCAAACTCCAAGTTTGAGCGGTTAAGACGAGGAGCATTTTGAACAAGGGTGATCCCTTTTAGCATTGGATTCATGAAAGCTCTTCAACCGCCTTAGCAAGTGATGCCATGTCAGAGACATTGAGTGTCTTCATCTCTTTATTGATACGGCGGTTAAGCCCTTTAAGTACCACACCTTGACCAAACTCTACAGCCATCTCAACATCATCTTTAATGGCTACAATAGATTGCTTGTAAAGTACAGGTTTGACAAGTTGCTCAACGACAAGTTCTAGTGCTTGTTGTTTTGTCTCATAAGGGTGTGCTGTTACATTTGAGACGATTGGAGCTACAAAGCTGTCTGTCATCATGCGCTCTAGTTCTGCTTTAAGTGGTGCTTGTGCTGATGCTAAAAGTGGACAGTGACTTGCTACTGACATGTTAAGTAAGATGGCACGTTTGGCACCTGCTTCTTTAAAAGTATCTTCTAGCGCTACGAGGTCTGGTTTAAGACCCGCAATGACCAGTTGACCATCTTGGTTGTAGTTCGCAGGCCATACAGACTTGTTCTCTTTGTTACGTGCGTCTGTACAGATCTGCTCAACAATACTGTCTTCAAGACCGACAAGCGCCATCATTCCAGCATCTACACCTTCACATGCAGCTTGCATCAATGTACCACGCTTGTGAACCAGCTCAACAGCATCTACATAGTCAAGAGCACCCGTTGCACAAAGTGCCGTCAACTCACCTAGTGAGTGACCTAAGAAAAGTGTTGGCTTTACATTGTGCGCACGCTCAAAAAGTTTAAAAGCAATAATACTTACTAAAAGGATAGCTGGTTGTGTATAAGCAGTCTGTGCAAGTTTTTCATTCTCTTCAAACATTAGCTCTTTAAAGTCAACACCAATACGTGCACCTGCTTTATCAAACATCTCACGTGCTAACTCAGAGTTCTCATAAAAGTCCTTACCCATACCTACTGCTTGACTTCCTTGACCAGGAAAGATCATTGCTATCTTTTTCATTATTATCCTTTTAAAATTTTATTCAAGCCCAAAATGGCTATGTTCTACGATCTTTTTTCGTAGTGTGTTTCGGTTAAGACCTAACTTATCTGAAAGCTTAAGTTGCGACTTAAACTTTCTTAAACCCACACGGATCAATGGCACCTCATAGAGGTACAAAAACTCTCTATAGTCATTTTTTGAACCCAGTTTATCTTCTAAAAACTGCTCCATAATCTCTAAGATATTCTCTTCCGTGATATTGGAGAACTGATAATGCAAAAAGACCTGCTTACGCAGAGATATGGCATTTTCACTCAAATCAGGTTTATAGGTTGGTTCACTAAAATGATGTTGCTCTCCAAAGATACGGTTGGCTTCATCATGAAACAACTCCACCAAAGGTAAGATATCTTCCATACGCTCACGAAGTGGAGGAAGATGAATCCTAACACTAAAACTATCTTGAAGTAGCTCTTGATCAACACCTTCTCCACTAACAACAATCACACGTGCTGTTGACTCACTGATAGCATCAAGTAGACGTTGTAAGTTAGGTGTTTTTTCTAACTGCGTGATGATAAGTTCTGTTTGTGAAGTCAATGCTTCTAGAAGTGTCTCAAAGTTTTCTGTTGCGTAGAGTGCTGCGTTGGGAAGAATGTAACGTGCAAGCGTTAGCTTACCCGTACCGACCTCACCGTAAATAAGTGCATTAACGTTGAGTGTCTTTAGAAGATTGGCGGTCTTAAATGCCTCTTGCGAAGCACGTGAACTACCTAAAAAGTTAGTGACAACCACAACCTGTACCACATGACTCATCCTCAGAAGCATTTTCAGCTGGAACACCCGAAAGTACTTCATCAGCAGTCGCTTCACGTACACTGTTTAAAGTCACTGCAAACATAAGTGTCTTTCCTGCAAGAGGATGGTTAAAGTCAACAGTTACGTCTTCTTCACCCAACTCTTTAACAGTTACTTGAACAGTACCACCATCTTCACCTTGACCATAAAGTGTTTGACCAACTTCAAGTTCAATACCTGCAAACTGCTCTTTAGGAACAACTTGTTGTGCCTCTTCATTGTACTCACCATAAGCATCTTCTGGCTTAACAAGAACATCACTTTTCTCACCAACAGCCATGTTAACAAGACCCGCCTCAAGACCAGGAATGATCTGACCTTTACCAAACATAAATACTAGTGGTGCACCACCTACATTAGAGTCAACAACAGTGTCTCCGTCTTTTACTTCATACTCGATTGATACAACTTGATTTTCAGCGATTGCCATATTTGGTTCCTTGTTTATGATGCTTTTTTAAGCACCCTTATAATTTAAACGCGATTTTAACACAAAAAAAATATCTCTAGCTGAAGCGTTTAAGATAAAGAGTAAAATAAAATATAATCAAAGTGCGTTAATCACTACTTCACTTTAAATATCTTCTACTTTTTGGTCATTCAAAAAATTGAGCCAGCTCAACTATACACTATGTTTATATAGTATAATATTACCTATTTTATATTTAGGAGAAGACAATGACATATACAGGTACAGTGATCAACGTTAAAAATCTCATAAAAATGAGTTGTTTCGGAAGAATTAAGCCAGATGAAGGTGGAAGAAGTGTTTTTGTAAGTGCAGTAAACTGCGACCACTTTAAACTTGAAAATGGCATGCATGTCGCTTATGAGTTAAAAAAAGGTAGTAGAAGTAACTTTGCAGTCAATGTAAGAGAAGCTTCTTAATCAAAAGATACTCCCTAGGGAGTACGTTCGACTATAACTGACCGAGGTAACGCTCTGCTTTTTGAGCTTGAGTTGTTCCTGGGTACTTCGCGATCACAGCATTATAAAACTTCTTTGCTGTTGCTTTATCCCCTGTTTTAGACATCGAGTATGCTGTTCTCAACATCAATGTTGGCATGTACGAAGCCTCTTTATAACGCGATGCACTCTCTTTATAGTGGGCAATCGCTTTACCATAATCACGCTTAGCAAAATAGATCTGACCCGCCATATAGTTACTAAAAGCTGGTTTATACTTACGACTGATCAAAGTCTTATAATCATTGAGCGCCGCATCATACTTTTTGGCTGCATAGTTATCTTTAGCTTGTGTAGCAAGTGCACCATTACTAATATTGGCTCTCTTAGGCTTAGCAGTGCGTTTTTTAAGTTCTGATGCCACCAAGACCTTAAATGCATTGACGTCCTCTACTAAGGTACTATACTGCTCTTTAGTGACATAGTTGTTGCTCTGTTCATCGATAACGGCACTAAGTGTCTCCATCGCTAAAAGTAACTGTGCAATATTTTCACTATTGACTTTGACTTGTAGATCGAGTTTTTGAAGTTTCTCTTGAGTCATAAAAGAGTTACTCTCTTTATCACGGTTCAAGTCACCCAAAGCCACACGGTTTGCTTGTGATTTTTGAGCAATGGCTTCAAGTACAGACTGTAGGCCATCAACACGTTCTCTAAGTGAGTTGATCTCACTGTTTTGTGAACGTAGCTTTTTATTGTTTTGTTTGAGTGTTTGTTTGTTTTGAAGGATCTTTTTTTCTGCTTCAGTAAGACCATAAGGGTTCTCACTGTCAAGGTTACCTGCACCAAAAGCAGATGGCTCAGCAGCCATCACTGCCAAGGGCAGCAATAAAAAAGAGAGAAGTAAGCTTAAACGCATTGCGTTCTACGGTAGAAGTTTAAAATCTACGCGACGGTTTTTAGACCAACACTCTTGTGTTTTGTCCGTACAAACAGGAGAACTTGAACCATAACTAACTGTAGTGATACGGCTAGAGTCAATACCCTCAGAGATCAGCTCATCTTTAACTGCTTTGGCACGTTTAAGACCCAATGCGAAGTTATACTCATCACTTCCCCACTCATCACAGTTACCTTCTAGTTTAAGAGAGTACTTATTAGCGATCTGCATCGCTTCAGCATCAGCTTTTACCAGTTGCACATTGCTATGAAGTGTATCAACATCTTCAGAAGTCAACTTGTATGTGTCAAACGCAAAGTAGATTGGTGTCATCTTTGACTCAATGCTCTCTAGTGTCACATTTTTTGAATCAAGATCGATTTGTGAATCTGCAGAAGACTGTGCATCAGAGTCTACAATATTTAGATCTTGAACATCAGAGTTTTGTGCAGCTTGTGAATCATCAACCGTTGGTTCTGTTCCACCACACCCTGTAAGTGCTAATATTGTTGCGAATGCGCTTGCTAGTAGTAAGTTTCTCATTTGAATCCTTCATTTTCGATGTGCAAGTGTAACTTTTTATAGATAAAAAAAAGATAACATTTGAGCACATAAACATAATTTGATAGGATTATAGAGAGAAAAGAGAAACAAAGGGTAAACTAGCGCATATTGCGCCTTATATCGTATGATTAATAATTATTATATGTTAAGAAAATCTTTAAAAAGGTGTTACCAATCGATCGACTGAATATCTCCACCTTTGAGTGGAAAGATATATGTTTTGTTTTGGTTAAGACGTAACACACCAATCGAACTTTGATTTTTATACTTTTTGACAAAAAGAACACTACCACCATCTGTTGAGAACAGAGGATGTTCATTGATCCCGGTCACAGTCAAACGACGAATAAAGTCTGTTTTGGTTGAGATCAACTGAAGGTTAAATGTATTTTTGGAAAAAGCATTTGAGCTTTCACGTGCTTTATAGATAATGTAGTTACCATGTGCCGTACATGCTGAGTTACTTTTACCCACATAAACCATCTGCTCTGTTGCTTTTGTGCCGATTTTTTTAGAAAAAATATTTGGATAACCTAGACGGTTTGAGACAAAAGCGATACGACCATCATCCATATACTGACCACTAACATCAATCCCACTATAAGCTGTAACCTGCGTAAGTTTCTTAGTCGCTACATCATACTCATAGATATCAGGTTGCGCATCAGGAGCCATGGTTAAAAGGATCTTTGAACCATCATCTTTGACATCAGAACAGACTAACATGCCATCTGAAGTCAACATCATTACGTCACTTTTATCATACACACCATGCTTATGAAGTTGGGGAACACCTTGGACAATAGAGGTATAGTAAAAGTACTTTTTACTACTATCACTCCATCTTGGGAAGAGAAAAAGACCATTTTTCAAGATGGCAAACTGGTAAGAGAGTGTATAGTCTGTAATCAAGATCTCTGACTTACGTCTGCCTGTACTACGTGATATGATAACTTTTTCTTTCATCCATGGCACAGGATCCGCACCCATAAAGTCGTTGATGTCTGATGCAATAGTGTGAACTAAAAAGACATACTGTTTAGAGTTTTTAATACGGTAGTTGATCTCTTTCATCACTTTGTTGTTATTGATGATCTTAGCGTTAACCACCATGGCACCTGCTTCATCTACTAGACGAAAACGTACCACATAGTCAAGTTTAGCATGCTCGCTCGATACACTTTCATCATCATACGCAATCTCATTGACATAGCTACGCTCGACATTAAAAATACTAAGTACATTTAAATCACTTGCTAAAACACGATAAAAACGCTTTGATAAACCTGCGTTAAAGTCTTGTGATGCATCTTCTATAGCAATAGAAGGGAGTGAATCAACACCTTTGGTAACCTCTATAGTCGCATCACTACCAAACAGTAACAATGCACTAAACACAAGGGTCAATATAACTTTCATAACTACTCCTCAACTCTTAAAATAATATCTAATGAGATGGATTTACCATCAGGGTTTTGTGAAAAGCTCAAACGCTTTAATCTTGACTCCAAGCGATCTACCTCTTGGTTAAAAACAGTAGATGTCGAATAGACCAAAACCTTATAACGTAAAAGCTTTCCATTAGCATCTAGTGTGACACGTACTTTAGCAGTCTCACCTTCACTACTTGCTGGAGGGAAAAACTTACTTTTGACAAGCGCATGTATTTTAGCCAAATACTCGTTTACTTCAGGTGCAGTAGAGACTGAAGCACCCGATGCTTCTTGGCTTGTTTTAGTCAAAGAGATCTCTTTTAACGCCTCTTGTGCTTGCGCACTTTTTGCATGCTCTTTTACTTCAATGCGCTTCTCAATAGCAGAGAGGCGTTTGGTATCAACAGGCTCTTTTTTTTCAACCACTTTGGTATCTGTTTGTTGTGTCCAAACATCATCAAAAAGAGATGCAACATCTGTCTCAACAGGCTCAGATACGATTTCAGGCTCTGGCTCAGGTGCCGGCGCTACTTCTGGTTTTGCTTCTGGTGTTGGTTCAAGCTCTGGTTTTACGTCGTTTTTACTAGGTACAGCAATATCCGTATTTAAAGAGACAGAGATATAGTTATCTTTTTTCATCGCAAAAACAGGTATCTCATGTTTTTGTAACATTACCATCATAAATAAAAAAAGTATTAATGAAAAAAAAGAGAGTGATATAACACCACCAAGGTAGAAATATCGTTCATCATGCTCTAACATAACCACCCCTGACATTTTTGAGAGTCTAACACAATGAGGTTAACCGCTAGTAGCTAGAGAGACTTCAGTAAAACCTGCTTGTTTAACAGCGCCAAGTATTGACATCACAATACCATATTCAAGGCCTTTATCTGCACTAATAAGTACCGTTGCTTCTTTATCAAGTTTTTGAGAATAGAGATAAAAATTATCTGAGAAAGTCTCAAGATCAAAATTCTCTTTATTCACAATGACTTGAGCGTGTTCATTGATAGTAATATGGACAGGTGCTTTCTCTTGGATCTGCTGTGTGGCAGATCCCTGAGGAAGTTTGATCATCTCTTCATAGATCACTGTTGGTGCGATCACCATTAAGATGGCCAAGAGTACAAGCATCACATCCACTAGGGGCGTGATGTTTAACTCTGGTGAAGAGTCCCAATCAAACTCATCCAAGATTACTCCTCTTCAGCTTTACGTGCCAGTACAGCATCACGTTGCATACGAATCACAGCACTAAGTTCAAACGCACGGCGCTTTAAGACTTGATGGTATGTATAGGCAAAGATTGCAACAAAGATACCACCTGCCGTAGCAATTAGTGCATCAGATACACCTGCTGCAATGAGGTTCATACCCCCGGCACCACCGATGTTATCAAAAGTATCTAAGATCGAGACTACGGTACCAAAGAGACCAATAAATGGTGTCGTAGAAGCGACAATAGAGAGTACAGAGAGACCTTTAGTTGACTCTTTTGTTGCAGAGAACATACCCATGTCAAAGATCTCTCTTGAGACTTTAGAGGTAGATGATAAAAATTTATGAAGATACGCTGTATTTAACAGAGTGTCAGAACCCATTAAGAGTTGTTCTAAAGAGTTTGTCTCACGAGAGATCCATGCATTGATAGCAAAGAGACGATAATAAAAAATCCAATTGATTACGATAAAGTAGAGTGACAGTAGTGCCAACACACTAAGTGTGACACCATGACTTTGAGAGATAAACTCGCTAAAGTTTTCCATGAAACTTATACGAGTTTATGTGCTGCTGATTCAATCTTAGCAGATACTGCTGCGATTGCAACATTTGAATCTTGAATATCATTAAGAAGTGATTTTGCTTCGTCAAGAGCATTAGCGATCTCGCTTTCACTCTCACCACGAATAGCAACTGCACCATCAACAAGCACAACAACTTTGTGCTCATCAACTTGTACCACACCCCAGTTAACAACGATAGACTCAATACTTTTGTCCTCTTTTTCAATATCTACAACACCCGCTTTGAGTAGTGTAGTTAATGAAGAGTGCTCAGGAAGAACACCAAATTCTCCCTCTTCACCCGGAAGAGTAACAGTAACAGCAGGACCATCATAGATCATCCCACTTGGTGTTACAATTTCTAAATTAAGCGTTTGCATTTGTTAGCCTTTTATAAATAGAGGAAGTAGTGAGGACTACTTGCTCTTATTTTTCTCATCTTTAGCGATCGCTTCTTTCATATCACCTACCATGTAGAATGAGTTTTCAGACATGTGATCGAACTCACCAGCAAGAATTCCTTTGAATCCTTTGATAGTGTCTTCTAGGCTAACGTACTTTCCTGGTGAACCAGTAAATACTTCAGCAACGAAGAAAGGCTGAGAAAGGAACTTCTCAATCTTACGAGCACGCTCAACAACAGCTTTGTCATCTTCAGAAAGCTCATCCATACCAAGAATCGCAATGATATCTTGTAGGTCTTTGTACTTTTGAAGTGTCTGCTGAACACCACGAGCAACACTATAGTGCTCTTCGCCAATGATCGCAGGATCAAGAAGACGAGATGTTGAGTCAAGTGGATCAACTGCAGGGTAGATACCCTTTTCAGCGATCTTACGGTTAAGTACTGTTGTTGCATCAAGGTGAGCAAAAACAGAAGCTGGAGCCGGGTCAGTCAAGTCATCCGCAGGAACATATACTGCTTGAACAGAAGTAATTGAACCCTTAGTTGTAGACGTAATACGATCTTGAAGTGCACCCATCTCACGAGCAAGTGTTGGCTGGTAACCAACTGCTGAAGGGATACGTCCAAGAAGTGCAGACATCTCTGAACCAGACTGTGCAAAACGGAAGATGTTGTCGATGAACATAAGAACATCTAGACCCTTCTCATCACGGAAGTACTCAGCCATTGTAAGACCTGTAAGAGCGATACGATTACGTGCTCCTGGAGGCTCAGACATTTGCCCGTAGCACAGTGCAACTTTGTCCAGTACGTTCGAATCTTTCATCTCGTAGTAAAGGTCATTTCCTTCACGAGTTCTTTCACCAACACCAGCGAAGACAGAAAGACCGTCGTGACCGTGTGCAACGTTGTGAATAAGCTCCATGATAATAACTGTTTTACCAACACCAGCACCACCAAATAGACCAACTTTACCACCCTTAGCGTATGGTGCAAGAAGGTCAACAACTTTGATACCTGTCTCAAACATTTCAGTCTTAGTAGACTGCTCAACGAATGGAGGAGGATCACGGTGAATAGACCATGTTGGAGCGTCAGTTACCTGCTCGCCACCATCAATTGTTTCACCAATTACGTTGAAGATACGGCCTAGTACTTTCTCACCAACTGGAACGTTGATAGGAGCACCTGTTGCGACAGCTTCCTGACCACGAACAAGACCTTCACTCATATCCATAGCAATCGTACGAACACGACCACCACCGATATGTGCAGCTACTTCAAGAACAAGACGGAATGTATTATCACCCAATCCACCCTTAACATCAATTGCTTCATTGATCGCAGGAAGTTTTCCCTCGAACTCAACATCAACAACTGGACCCATTACTTGGACTATTTTACCAACCATTGTTTCCTCCATTATTTCATTGACTCAACGCCGCTGATAATCTCGATCAGCTCCGTTGTGATTGACTCTTGGCGCGCTTTGTTATACTTAACATTAAGCGTTTTCACCATCTCTTTTGCATTATTTGTTGCCGCGTCCATAGCTTGCATACGAGCAGAGTGCTCAGCAGCTACAGAATCGATCAACGCATAATACAAATTGTACTCAACATATTTTGTTACCAGTGAATCAAGCATCTTCTCGCTATCTTCAGCTTCTAACTCTAACATTGAACTTTTAGTATTGGTAGCACAATCGAATGCACTTGTATCAACAGGAAGAACCTGATCTACATGCAACTCTTGTGTGATGATGTTTTTATATCCATTGTGAATCACGTAGATACCATCGATCTTACCATCTTTAAAGTCATTGATTGAAGTTGTAATGAACTCAGCTGCACGCTCCATGTTAGGAGATGAACTAAGGTCAGTTACTGCATCAAACAGTTCAACTTCGTTGTATTTGAAAAACTCAACACCCTTTTTTCCGATACCACGAATACGAACTTTGACTTTTTGCTCTTTAAACTCTTTAAGCATTTTTTTAACTGCTTTTAGGGTTTGGATGTTAAAACCACCACAAAGTCCCTTATCAGCAGTAACAAATACAATATCAATCATCTTAGGTGACTCTATAGTAGAGAAACAACGACTGTCGATTCCACCTACTTTAGCACACTCAATTTGAAATGCGATCTCTTGGATCATTGCATTTGTTTTTTGTGCAAAAAGACGTGAGCGCTTTGCAAGCTCTTCAGCACGACGAAGTTTCGCCGTAGAGACAAGCTTCATTGCACGAGTAGTCTTTTGCGTATTGCTAACACTACTTATCTGTCTTTTAATATCTTTTAAGTTGGCCATAATGGTCCTTCTTACTCAGCGATAAAGCTAGCTTTAAACTCTTCAAGCGCTTTCATCATCAATGCTCTAGTCTCATCATCGATCTTAGATGTACTCTCAATGTTTTCAAAAACCTGTGGATAAGATGCTTCAACAAATGGATAAAGCTCAGACTCGAACTTTGTTACAGATGTGTGTGGCATATCATCAAGGAATCCTTCATTACCTGCAAAGATAATAAGTGATTGCTGTGCAGCAGATAGTGGTGAAAATTGTGGTTGCTTAAGAACCTCAACCATTCTTTGTCCACGCTCAAGCTGATTACGAGAAAGCTCATCAAGGTCAGATGCAAACTGTGCAAACGCTTGAAGCTCACGATACTGCGCAAGATCAAGACGTAACGTACCAGCAACTTGCTTAGTCGCTTTGATCTGAGCAGCACCACCAACACGAGATACCGAAAGACCAACGTTAATCGCTGGACGGATACCTGAGTTGAAAAGATCAGTCTCAAGGAAGATCTGACCATCAGTGATAGAGATAACGTTAGTCGGGATATACGCCGCAACGTCACCTGCTTGAGTCTCAATGATCGGTAGTGCAGTTAGTGAACCAGCACCTTCCTCATCATTAAGCTTTGCAGCACGCTCAAGAAGACGAGAGTGTAGATAGAAAACATCACCAGGGAATGCTTCACGGCCCGGAGGACGACGAAGGATAAGTGACATTTCACGGTATGCAACTGCATGCTTAGAAAGATCATCATAAACAATAAGACCATGACGTGCATTGTCACGGAAATATTCGCCCATTGTCACACCAGTGTATGGCGCAAGGAATTGAAGTGCAGCAGCTTCAGAAGCAGTTGCAGATACAACGATTGTGTACTCCATAGCACCATGCTCTTCAAGACGACGTACAACTTGTGCAACTGTAGACTCTTTTTGACCAACAGCTACGTATACACAAACTACACCCTTACCTTTTTGGTTGATGATAGCGTCAAGTGCAACAGTTGTCTTACCTGTTTGGCGGTCACCAATGATAAGCTCACGTTGACCACGACCAATTGGAACAAGTGCGTCAATTGCTTTAATACCTGTTGCAAGAGGCTCATGAACAGATTTACGGTTCATGATTCCAGGTGCTTTTTCCTCAACAAAACGCATCTCTGCTGCTTCGATTGGACCTTTACCATCAATTGGCTCACCTAGTGCGTTAACAACGCGACCTAGAAGTGCATCACCAACAGGAACACTAAGAAGTTTTCCAAGACGTTTAACGCTCATACCTTCACGAAGGCTGTCACTCTGTCCAAGAAGAACAACACCAACGCTGCTCTCTTCTAAGTTTAGAACAAGACCACGAGTACCGTCTTCGAATTCTACCATCTCACCAGCCATTACATTGCTCATGCCGTAAACTTGTGCTACGCCATCCGCATATGAAATAATTGTACCGGTTTCGTTAATATCAACACTTAGTTCAAAGTTGTCAATACGCTCTTTAATAATTGAACTGATTTCATCAGCTTGAATTTTAGCTACCACTGTAATTGCCTCCCTTTAGATTGCTTTTAAAATATGATCGATAAGTTGTGAGTTAACACGTGTTTTTGAGAAGTTGATCTCCATATCGAGATCTGAGACTTCAACTTTAATACCGTCAAAATCTACTTTCACAAAAGTAAGTGCAACATCTGCATCGACTTTTTTACCAAGACCAACACTTAGGTTCTCTAGTGTTGCAGCATCAAGTTCTTCGTTAGAGTAGACAACGCCACTAAACTTCTTTGAACTACGTGCAATCTCTTTACGCATCTCTTCAGCCATTGCTGGAATGATATTGATACGTCCGTTTTCAACCAAAAGCTTTAAGAAGTTGTTTAACTTCTCACTTTTAGCTGATGCTATCGCTGCAAGTAAAATACTTACTTTGTCAGCTTTTGTGACTTCTGGATTTTCCATGACGTCAGTAAAACTTACACTAGTAAAATTTTCTGCAATCGCAGAGAAGATCTCAAAAATCGTCTCAAGATTCTCTGAACCCATAGACTCACCTAAAGCTTTTACATAGCGTTTTGCAATTAGTTCTTCCATTACGCTACCTTCTTCATGATGATTGATGCCATAGCATCTTTGTCTAGAGCTGAACTTTCTTCAACAAGTACATCGTTAAGAACCTCTTCTACAAGGTCACGAACCATAGTACGTTGTTCAAGGTCCATCAAAGCGATACCTTGTTTTTGAAGATTTTCCATATCAGCATTACACTGAGTCAGAATCTTCTCATTCAAGACTTTGCCCTCTTTGGTTGCAGATTCAATGATCTCTTCAGCCAATTTCTTAGCATCAGTTAACTTTGTCTCTGCAGCCTCTTTGGCCTGCTTTGATTCACTTAATTTATCTTGCACCTTTTGCAGTTCATCAGCAATCCCTTGTGAACGACCACCAAAGTAGTTTTTCACAGGTTCTGCTAACAAGTACCAGATGATACCTGCAAAGATTAAAAAGTTAACGGTGCGTTGTACAATATCTGTACCTGCGTCTGATCCTTCATGGCCTGATGCCATTAATGATACAGAAACAAGTAGTAGTGATAATAGAATTTTTTTCACATCGTTTCCTTATATTTGACTGTATTTAGCTTTGATTGCATCTTTATAAACTGGGACTTGAGCAAGTAGTGTAGTCTTTAGACTCTCACGACTTTCTGCAAGTGACTGTTTAAATTCAGCACTCTCTTTAGCTAGTTCAGCACGTCTTGCTTCCATCTTACTATCTGCAAGTTCTTTTGCCTCAGTAATGACCTTCTCTCTTATAGCCGCAGCTTCCAACTTCGCTTCGTTTACAATAGATGCAGATTGAGCAGTTAAAGAAGCGATCTCGTCGTCGTTGTTACCAACTTTGTCAAGATCACTCTTAATATCTGCATCACGCTCATCCATGTAATTGAATAGAGGTTTAAAAAGCAAACTATTTAGAACGGCAATAAGGATAAGAAAGACAGTGATCGTTATGCCAAGCAGCAACGGGTTTATATCTAACATACCACCTCCTAAAAGTTGCGCAATTATACAACGTAGTAGGTAAAGCAATTGTTAAAGTTGAAAAAGAATCTCTAAAAGCAGAAAATTCTCTACAATAGAGTACTATTTTTTTCTCATACGTTTATATTAAACTGTTTCTATATCTATAATTTAGCTGATTTTATAATCTGTGGAAAGTTGATGGAAGATCTCAAGAAAAGAACGCTTAGCGTTCAATCTGTTTAACAGAGAAGTTCAAGGAGTTCAGAAAGCTCTTGTTCATTTTCAAAAGTGATGGTCACTTTGTTGTTTTTAGTATCACTGACAAGACCTAAGCTATTAAGACATCTTTTTAACTCTGAAAAGTCTAATGATATAGTAGAGATCTCTTTAACAGCTTTAGGTGTAGGTGCTTTGCCACTTTTTACGATTGCTTCAACTTCACGCACTGAAAGTTTTTGTCCAATGATCGTGTCAACCATCTTAACCTGATCTTTTTCACTCATACCAATAAGCATCTTTGCATGTCCTGCTGAGATCTTCTTCTCAACAACAGCTTTTAAACTTTTTTTAGAGAGTTGTAAAAGACGGATCGTGTTGGTGATATGTGTACGTGATTTATGTACCATAGTTGAAAGTTGATCGTGTGTGATGTTATGTACTTCTAAAAGCTCACTATAAGCTTGCGCAAGGTCTACAATATTAAGTTCATCTCTTTGAATGTTTTCGATCAATGCTTGTTGACGCATCTTATCTTCATCAATGGTCGCAATCACCGCACGAATTGTCTTGAGCTTTGCAAGCTTACTTGCACGAAGACGACGCTCACCTGCAACAAGGATGTATCCATCAATATCTTCTACGACAACAATAGGCTGGATCAGACCATGAAGCTTGATCGATTCGGAAAGTTCTTGTAGGGAGTGCTCGTCAAAATGTTTACGCGGTTGAAAAGGATTCGGTGTGATCTGCTTTATTGGCAGTTCTACGATCGACTCACCAGAAGGGATCTCATTGTCATAAACTTCTTCCATCTCTCCTAGAAGTTCACCTAAACCTCTCCCTAACTTTGAACCACTCTTTGCCACAAAAACTCCTTATGCGATGATAGACTGTGCGAGATGTTGATAAGCAACAGAACCACTAGATTTTGCATCATATAAAATAGCAGGTTTTCCAAAACTTGGAGATTCTGCCAAACGTACATTACGTGGGATCACGATCAACTCTTCATCAAGATCTTTAAAAAGTTTGTTGTCAAAATGCTGCTGAAGATCTGCAAACACCTGCTTTGAAAGGTTGTTTTGCGCACTATACATCGTTGGTAAAAAACCTTTAATCTCAAGACGTGGATTGATCGTCTTACGAATCAATCTTACCGTATTGAGAAGTTGTGCCAACCCTTCAAGTGCAAAAAATTCACATTGAATAGGGATGATGACAGAGTTTGCTGCAGAGAGTGCATTAATCGTCATGGGACCAAGTGCAGGAGGAGAGTCGATCACAATATAGTCATACTGATTTTTGACTTGAGCAATCGCTTTTTTCATGATGAGCTCACGACCTTTAGTGTTACCAGCATCGTAGTACTCTTTTTCAACACCAACAAGACCGATGTTTGAAGGGGCTAGATCGAGTGTATCGATCTCTGAGCTTAAGATGATATCACGAAGCTTTTTAGTACCAATAAGAACATGATAGATATTAAACTCATAATCATTACGGCTATAGCCTAAAGAGGTTGTGGCATTGGCTTGAGGATCTGAATCAATGAGAAGAACTTTTTTGCCTTCCACTGCAAGTGAAGCAGCCAAGTTAACAGCAGTTGTTGTCTTACCTACACCGCCCTTTTGGTTGGCTATCACTATAACTTCACTCATCTTAGACCAAATATCCTTTCTCCTTCACATATCAAAGAACCATCATCAAGTAGCTCTGCATCTTTAAGAGAAATTTTCTCTTCATTGATGTGTGTAAAGAAGTTTTTGCTTTTGATAAATTCTATCCTATACTTTCTAAATACCTGCTTCCATTGAGGTGGATTTTCAAAGAGTTTGAGATATTGTTCTAATGTCAAAATGTTCTCAATTTCAATATCGAGTTGTCCAAAATCTGCAGGAGCACTTTTAGTATTGAGACCAATACCACAGACCAACACACCTTTTGTAAAGTTTGTGATGGCACCCCCTATCTTTTTATCACCAAGATAGAAATCATTTGGCCACTTTAACCATACTTTAGAACCCTGTTTCGCTAATAGCTCTTTTAGTAAATAGGTGAAATATATAGATGCAGACTCAAGTTTTAAGTCTTTGGGAAGGTGCTCTTTTTCAATAGCAAAAGAGAAGTAAAGATTGTCTGAACTCTCTAACCAAGCATTACCCCGACTTCCCTTACCTGCAAATTGGCATTTGGTAATAACGGCTAAAGGAGGTTGGTAGGTTTGGCTCTTAAGTAGCTCTAACAGATAACGCTGTGTAGAGTCAACTTCATCAAGTGAGAGTATCTGCAAGGCTTAAACGCTTACCATTGATATAACTCACAACAGACATCTCTTTTTTAGAGGCTGGCTGAACTAAAGAGAGTGCAATACTTCCTTTAGCACACCCTATAACAACTTCATCTTTATCTATTTTTAAAATCGTTCCTGATTTATGAGACTTCTCTGACTCTACCAAACGCATCGCTTTGAGTTTGAGACCACTTTCTAAGTAGACACCTGGCCAAGGGGTAAATGCTCTGTAACGATTGTAAAGAGAGATTGCATCTTCAAAAGTCACAAGACCCTCTTGTTTGGTAATCTTTGCACAGTGTGTTGATTTCGCATCATCTTGTGGTATTGCTTCTAAAGTATCAAAATTCTTTAATACATCAAGAGTGAGTGCTGTAGCACAAGCAGTCAATGTATCAAAAAGTGTTGTTACCATCATATCTTTGTCTATAGTGATCTTACTGACCTTTAAGATATCACCTGTGTCAAGACCAACATCCATCATCATCGCGGTAACACCACTCTCTTTATCTCCATTAAGCAGAGATTGTTGAATGGGTGATGCGCCACGGTATTGGGGTAAGATAGAAGCATGTAGGTTAATACAAGGAGCATGATCTAAAATAGCTTTAGGCAAGATCTGTCCATAAGCAGCTACAACAATATAATCACACGATATATTCACAACTTCTGCAACTGTCTCATCATCACGAAGGCGTGTTGGCTGATAAACTTCAATATTATGTTCCAGAGCAACAACCTTGGTGATAGGAGGTGTCATCACTTTTTTTCGACCAACAGGCTTATCTGGCTGTGTATAGACAGCCACAACTTCAATGTCAGCATCAGCGACTAAAGCTTTAAGTATCTCACTTGCATAATCAGGTGTTCCCATAAAGATGACTTTCATCTAGTCCGCCTTTGTTGTAAAGTAGGTACCACCTTGATGATTGCCATCAAGTAAAAAGCTTCTCGCATCACTAAGATCAAACCCTGAACTTAAAAATAGGGACTTCTCTTTTTTTAACATATAGTCGGCTGCTTTAAGCTTTGTAACAATGCCTCCTGTAGCAAACTCACTATGAGCTGAACTAGCAGCCTCTAACTCTTCACTACTTAAAGAAGTTACAGTTTTGAGGACTTTAGCATCACTACTTTTACGAGGATCAGCATCATAATAAGCATCAATATCTGAAAGAATCACCAACATCTCACCACCAAAGTGTTCACAAGCATAAGCAGAGAGTTGATCATTGTCTCCAACTTCAAGCTCTTCTGTAGCAGTTGCATCATTTTCATTGATGATAGGCAAGACACCATTGCGCAAAAGCGTTTCAATGGTATTTTTCACACGAGACTCTTGGTCTTGCGAATGAAAGTTAGCTGCAGTCACAAGAATCTGAGAAACAATGATGTGATGTTTTTCAAACTTCTGACGGTACTTGGAAAGGAGAATAGGCTGTCCCATAGAGGCTAGTGCTTGACGGTTAGATAATAATTTTTTATCAAGCTTAAGCTCACTATATCCCGCAGCAACGGCTCCTGAAGAGACTAAGATGACTTCATATTTTGTTTTAAGTTCAGCAATGAAGTCAATAAGGTTTTGCATACGTTCTTTAGCGATACGATTTTGCTCTGTTAAAACAGCGGTACCAACTTTAACAACGATACGTTTCATTAACGGTTATGCTTTACCAATGCATTCAATCCAAACTTAATAGGATCAATGTTCGTGTGCATCACAGAAGATATAGGTGCTACAAAGAAAGGTTTACTCACTTCAATCGGCACACCATCTTCATCTTTTTGCTCATAAAATGGAAAGTTACTTTCAAAACCAAAACGGCTCTTTTGTACTGGTTCAAGACCTAAGGCTTCAATAAATGCTGTTGCTTTTTCAGCTGCTTCTTCAGGTAGAAGTGCATCATTACGTGTCAATGCTATAGCATAAGAGCGGGCATGCAGTTTGTCTGAAAAACGTTCAAGTTCGACTTTAAGTGTCTCAAACTGCTCCATCATCTCTCTGTAGTTTGCAATATCAATCATAAACAAAAGGGTCTTAGTACGCTCAATATGACGTAAGAACTCTAACCCAAGACCTTTACCATCTGCCGCACCACCAATGATACCAGGGATATCTGCCATCACAAAAGTCTCATAGTTACCTACATCAACTTGGCCTAACTTTGGTGTCAAAGTCGTAAACTCATAGTTTGCCACTTCAGGACGGGCATTAGAGACTGTAGAGATCAATGTAGACTTTCCAACATTAGGAAAACCAACCAGACCAACATCAGCAATAAGCTTAAGATCCAAGTGAACTTCACGTTCTACTGCACCTTCACCTGGTTGCGCATAACGCGGTTGCTGATTGGTTGATGACTTAAAGTGAAAGTTACCTAGTCCACCACGTCCCCCTTGAAGGTAACGTACCTCATAACCATCATCGATCAAGTCAAAAAGAACATCACCTGTCTCAGCATCAATAACCTGTGTTCCAGGAGGAACAGTAACATATAGAGGCTTTCCAGACTTACCTGTCATACGAGAGCCTTCTCCCGGACGACCATTTTCTGCTTTAAGGTTTTTACGCCCTTTGAAGTGAGAGAGTGTGTGGGTATTGTTATCGACTCTAAAGTAGATATCTCCACCTTTTCCACCATCACCACCATTGGGACCACCATTGGTTACAAACTTTTCACGTCTAAACGCGACACAGCCTTGGCCGCCTTTTCCTGATGAGAGTGTGAGTGTTACTTTATCTGTAAACATGGTCTATCCTAATAGTTATATACATATTGTTATCAGTTACGATTTAAATACTTGACATTATACATTGTGTATGAAAAATATAGTGTTAAATATTTGGTAGTTAATGATGAAGAAGAGGTTAAGAACCCGAAGGTTCTTAAAAGCTTATGCAGCTGGAATGATAGAAACTTGCTTACGTGTCTTGTCTTTTCTTTCGAATACAACAACACCATCAACAAGAGCGTAAAGAGTATGATCTTTACCCATTCCCATGTTTTTACCTGGGTGTACTTTAGTTCCACGTTGACGGATAATGATATTACCCGCACGTACTGTTTCACCACCATATTTCTTAACACCTAATCTACGACCTGCTGAGTCACGATTATTCTGAGTACTACCTTGACCTTTTTTGTGTGCCATGTCTTTCTCCTAAACTTTTTAGTGCTTATGCAGCGATTTTAGTGATACGAACGCGAGTAAAATCACGACGGAAACCACGTTTAACTTTTGAGTCTTTACGACGACGCTTCTTGAAGATAAGGACTTTTTTGTCACGACCTTCGTTGATTACTTCTGCAGTTACTACAGCTCCAGATACAAATGGTGCTCCAACAACAAGCTCACCAGCATTTACAGCTAGTACTTCTTTGATTTCGATAACATCTTTTGGCGCAGCGTTCATGTTGTCAAGAAGAAGAATATCACCCTCTTGAACCTTGTACTGTTTACCACCATGTTTAATGATTGCGTACATTAATAGTCCTTTTTATAGTTTGAGTTCTCTAAAAACAGTTAGTGTCAAGCAGCTAATCATCATTACAACACTCTAAAACTACAAAAGTAGCTAAAAATGTGAAACAGTAGTTATGATCAGGACAAGCCTGTAAAGAGAAGCCAAAGGCCTCTCCGACACCAAGAGTCAAAAAAGTACTCTTTTAGTCTTTGTCAGAGCTAAACACTCAGCTCTGATGAAAAGTTGGCGAATTATACTGAGATATTCTTTAAAAGTGCTTTAGTCCTTGCGTAAATGGGCTTTTTAGCTCCAAAGTTTAAATGATATAAAGGAGTACCATGAAAAAATGGCTCATACTTCCTGCCATCACAAAGAGATGCCAGATAGCATGATTAAAAGGGAGTGAATCCCAAACATAAAAGATTACACCAAAAGTGTAAAAAAGCCCACCAACAAGTAACAACCACAAGCCACCCGGTGCCATTACCTCCATCAACGGATTGATCGCAATCACTATCAGCCACCCTAACATCAAGTAAAGGAGTAAAGAGAGTTTCTCAAAACGACCCGGATAGGCAAACTTTAGGTAGATCCCTATTAAAGCGACACTCCATACCACGCCAAAAATACTATAACCGAGAAGACCTCCTAATGAGATCAATGTTACATGGGTATAAGAACCTGCAATTAAAACATATATAGAAGCATGATCAAACTGTTGAAATCGCTTTTTAAGATTGTGATGTGTTAATGCATGATAGAGCGTAGAAGCACCATACAAAGTGATAAGGGTAATACCAAACAAAACACTCGCCACAACAGAGAGTGTTGAACCACTTTGAGATGAGTATGCAACCATGATCGTCAAAGCAGCAATACTAAGGGCAAGGCCAATCCCATGTGTTATAGCATGCCAGATCTCTTCAGTGAGGGAAAATTCATTAACACCATTACTCATGAACACCCTTTTTTATCTACATTGAAAGCATCATACTCCAATACTCTTAACGCAGAGATAATCAGACTGTAGTTTAAAAAAGGTTAGGATTTAGAGGTGCAGTTGATATTTGGTCGTATATCTTAAGGCTTTGAAATTTACGGAGAGTTGTAGGGGTCTCTCAAGCACCTCTGAGAAAAGTATAGACTAAGAGTTTGTCAAAGCTTGTCACTTTGAAAAGAATAACGCATTATCTATAAATTACTTCAAGTTTCTTGCTTATCTTCTCTTTGTCAAAGACTTTTAGCGGATTAGAAATCTTTCCTATCGTATCCACATCTTCAACAAATTTCTGGATATAGTAACTTCCCCGGTACCCTTTAAGATAAAGATCATCAATGATCGTATTAATATCTTCTTCATTTAAAAGATCACTATGAAGCGTCGTACGCACCTCAAAGTTAACATCACTCTCTATAAGCACCATCAAACTTTTCTCTATACTGCCAAACTGATGATTTTTAGTTAAGGCTGAAAATTTTTGAGGAGGTGCTTTATAGTCTAGAGCGATATAATCTACCAACTCTTTTTCAATCAACTCTTTAAGTACCTCATCATAGGTACCATTCGTATCGAGTTTGATCTTATAACCTAAGCGCTTCAGTTGTTCACAAAAAGTTGTGATACCACTATAGAAAGTCGCTTCACCCCCTGAAAGAACTACCCCATCAAGCAAGCCCACACGCGCTCTTAAAAACACCAAGGCTTCATCAATGCTCTTAGAGCCTTTAGAAAATACAATTTCAGGATTGTAACAGTATTGACAACGCATGTTACACCCTGCAAACCAGATGATGGCACTCAAGTGTTCAGGGTAATCTAACGCTGAAAAGGGGGTGATATCCTCAATGGGCTTAGGCTGCGCAACGCTTAGATTCAACGAACTGCTCTCTCTCGCCATGCTCACCTTTTTTACCGATGTTAAAACTCTCCACAGGTCGGTGATAGCCCATCACTCTAGTATAGACAATACACTTGCTTCTTTTTTCATGTAGTTTGTTGAGTATCTCTTGATCTTTCATCATATCTCCTTAGTTTTATATACGCTGATTATGCATATATCTTTAGCTTGTGCTTCTCTGTCAAACACACCTGTACTCGCTCCTTTTTTAAACGCTATGCACCATTACTTACCCGTTCCTCCTTATCTTCAAGTCGGTATTGAGCCACAAGGTCTGTGTCACACTCAGGACAAAACTCATGTTCTCCACTCAAATATCCATGCTTGTCACACACTGAGAAGACAGGCGTCATCGTAATATAAGGTAGACGGTAGTTTGTGATCACATTTTTGATCAACTTACGACACGCTTCTGTCGAGCTGATACGCTCTCTCATATAGAGGTGGAGTACTGTTCCTCCTGTATATTTACACTGAAGGTTATCTTGTAGATCTAAGGCAGTAAAAGGGTCATCCGTATGGTTGGCAGGAATCTGTGATGAGTTGGTATAGTAGATGTTCTCATCAAAACCAGCTTGAAGTATGTCACGATAACGTTTTTTATCCTCTTTCGCAAAACGATAGGTCGTTCCCTCTGCAGGGGTTGCTTCTAAGTTATAAAGATTACCCGTCTCTTCTTGGAACGCCACCATTCTTTGACGCATATGCTCTAAGATCTCTAAGGCAAACTTTTCACCCTCTTTATCAGTAATACTCAGTTTATCACCACTAAAGTTTCGGATCATCTCATGAACACCATTAACACCGATAGTCGAGAAGTGGTTATTGAATCCTGGAAGATAACGTGATGTGTAGGGAAAAAGGCCTCTCTCATACATCTGCTGTATAAAGAGACGTTTCTTCTCTAATGTTGACTTCGCATATGACATCAGCAGATCTAACTGCTCATAAAGCGCATTTTTATCTCCCGCATGAACAAAGCCAAGACGGGCCATATTAATGGTCACAACACCGATACTACCTGTCATTTCAGCTGAACCGAAGAGTCCCCCACCCCGTTTTAAAAGTTCACGAAGATCAAGTTGTAGACGACAACACATACTACGGACATGTCCTGGTTTATAAGCATCTGGGTTTTCAACCAGTTCACCTGCCTCATTACGTTGATATTGTGAACCAATAAAGTTTTGGAAATAAGAGGATCCTATCTTTGCAGAGTTCTCAAATAAAAGATCCGTATTTTCTCCATACCAATCAAAATCTTCTGTAATATTAACCGTAGGGATAGGGAACGTAAAAGGTTGTCCTGTCTTATCACCTTCTGTCATCACCTCATAAAAAGCCCTATTGATGATATTCATCTCTTGTTGAAAGTCTTTATAGGTCATCTTTTCTAAAGCATCTACACCCCTGCCTTTTGCTAAGCCCATAAGTAACGCATCATCTATCCCTTTAAAGAGATGATGTTGATGACGGGTAGGTGTTTGATCTTTAAGATCATCAGGAACAGTCCAGTCTATAGTTATGTTAGTAAAAGGGCTTTGTCCCCAACGTGCAGGTACATTCAAGTTATAAACAAAGCTTCTGATCGCCTTTTTAACATCAGCATATGAGAGTTGATCTTTAAAAAGATAAGGTGCTAAATACGTATCAAAAGAGCTAAAAGCTTGTGCACCAGCCCACTCACTCTGCAGTATCCCTAAGAAGTTAGCCATCTGACCTAGAGCTTCACGTAGATGATTAGGCGCTTCAGACTCTACACGTCCTCTTACCCCGTTAAATCCCTCATCCAAAAGAACCCGTAGACTCCAACCCGCACAATACCCTGTTAAACAATCAAGATCATGGATATGATAATCTCCATTACGATGCGCATATCCTTCCTCTTTTGAGTAGATCTTATCAAGCCAGTAGTTAGCAATGACTTTACCAGCCGTATTGTTTACAAGACCCGCATTAGAGTAACCCGTATTGGAGTTAGCTTTGATCCGCCAGTCTGAACCAGTGATATACTCTTCTATCGTCTGTGTGGCATTGATATAAGTTGTATCTTCTTCATATCCATAATGATGTTCACGTTTCATCTTTGCCATCAATCTATAGAGCATAAATGACTTCATCACCTCATAATGACGTCCCTTATAAAGCTCTTTTTCTATAAGGTCTTGGATATCTTCTACAGCAGCTATGCGTTTAGGCTTTAGCTTATCAATGACTCTAAAAAAGATACTGTTATCATAAGATACATTTTCACTTTTAAATGCTTTTTTAATTGCATCTTCGATTTTATAGGGGGCAAATTCTTCTTGTGTACCGTTACGCTTTAAGATCTTCTCTAACATCAGCATTCCTCAATTTAGTAAGTCTATATTTTTGAAGTATGGCATAACAGTGTGTCAGAGATTGTCATTGCTTTGATAAGTTTTTTAGGGAAGCAGAGGTGCTTCTAGGTATTGGCATATCCTATCTGTAGAGAGTTGTAGGGGCCTCTCAAACACCTCAGCAAAAAGAGTATAAGAGAAGAGTTTGTCAAACTTTGTCAATCCACATTATTTTGACAATTTCAAGATGTATCCTGCCCCATATACGTTCTCGATCAACTTTTTAGGAACTTTAGTACGAAGTCTTTTCATTAACGATGTCACGGCATTAGATGAGAAATCACGTTCAAAATCTTCTTCATACATATGATTATAGATATCAATAGCACTAACTGTCTGATTTGCTTTTTTGATTAAGTACTCTAAAACTTTTTTCTCTCTCAATTGCAACTTTACTTCGTCAGTACCATTATAAAGTTTTTGTGTCGACTCTTCATAACTATAACTTTCACCTAAAGTGATCTTTTGGCGTCGACTATTGATCTCCTCTACCACTTTAAAAAGCAAAGTTTTAAGGGTATCACTCTGAACCGGCTTAATCAAATACTTTACCAGCTGAAGTTCTATGGCTTGTAGCAACAACTCTTTTTCAGAGTGTGCGGTAGTGATGATAATCTTTGTCACCTCATCTGAGACTCTAATACGTCGTGCTAGTTCAAGTCCATCAATGATGGGCATATTGATATCAGCAATGACGATTTGTGGTCTATGGCTCTCATATAGGTTATAGGCACTTAGACCATCTTTAGCACTTAAGACCTTTGTAAAAAAGAGTTGTAGGTACTCTCTCATCGCATCGCGAAGTGGTTTTTCATCTTCTGCAATCAGTACAACAATATCATCAATCTTATCAGCCATTATCAACCTCCATCTCTATAGTGAACATCGCACCCTCTCTTCTATTTTGGGCGAACAAAGCGCCTTGCATACTCTTCTCTATGATCATCTTTGAGATATAGAGACCTAACCCCGTTCCCATCGACTTATGCTTAGAGCTAAAATAGGGTTCAAAGATGCGATGCAGTGCCCCATCTTGAATACCACCACCATTATCTTCGATCTCCAATATTGCTCTTTGATGATCCTCATAAAGTCGCATCTCAATTTTAGGTAGTTCGATCTGTCGCTCTATCAAAATATCTTTTGCATTGGTCAAGATAGAGACTAATGCTTGTGTATACTCATTGATAAAACCATAACCATAGAGTGGTTCTTCACAATGAAACTGCATATCTATTGCTATCTTTTGTGTGGAAGAGTGCACGATCTTCATCGCCTGTTGTACAGCAGACGAGAGTTCAAAACGCTCTTTAGACTTATTTGGTCTATAAAAGCTCATAAAATCATTGATCGTATTAGACATATACTGTACATTTGTCTCCATCTCATTGAGCTTTTTGTCTAACTCTTTGCTCTCTAAAGCCTCTTGATGATTTTTCTCTTTAAGGAGTGCGATCAACATATTGACCATTGCTAAAGGTTGTCGCCACTGATGTGCAATATTGCCAATCATCTCTCCCATATCTGCCATCTTAGCTTTTTGAAAAAGAAGTTCCTCTTTCTCTTTAAGCTCACTCAAATCGATCATTGTCGTGATACGTACCTCATCACTATCACGATAGCTATTACGTCCCCCAACAAGAGCAGGAAAACTTTTTTCTCCTGCTCGTAAAAGGCGAATCTCGAAAGGGTCAATCTGTTCTTGATCTATCGCTTCCATACAACGTGAAAAAGAGGCAGGGTCCACCAACTCCATCAGCTTTATCTTTTTAAATTCTGTTTTGGTGTACCCAAAGATATGTTCTGCTGCAGCATTAAGATCAATGATATAGCCCTCTTTTGAAGAGACCACAACAGCCTCATGCATCGTATCCATCAAGATCTGAAAATGACTCAGAGACTCTAAGAGTGCAAGATCTTTCTTTTTTAAGGCTTCGATAGTACTGGTCAATTGATTATGGTATTCATCTTCTATATAGAGACCACATTCTAATGCTTTCATCTGCTTGATCAACGGTTTGATATGCTGTTTTAAGATGATGGAACCATGTTGAGGTGCAATGCGTTCAAGATCTAACTGTTCGATCTTAGAGAGGGCATAGTTAAAGATATCTTTTGAAGGCATATACTCTGCATGAAACTGTTTGGCTTTATCAAAGTAATCACTCTGCGCATAAAACTCCCAAGACTCTTCAATACCACCAAAAATATCTCCAGAAAAGAGGGTTTTTGTCTTTGGTTCATAACTGACAAATGCACCGGGAGAGTGACAATAAGGTGTTGTTGTAAACTGCAGTTCAAGATCACCATCTTGAAGCTTCAGATCATGCTTATCGATCTCATAATATGCAGATGTGATCATGTAGTGTTTGACAAGGGGAACCATACGTGAATGTGTGACAACTAAAAGGTCGTCTCTGGCGATCAACTTCTCCATCTCAGGCACAGCAGCAGCAAGATCAGGATCTTGATGATGCAAAATAATATACTTGATATTTTTCATCGAAGAGATGATGTTGACCTTTTTGACCACCGCCTCAAACTCCAACATGGAACCTGGATCAACCAGAACAGAAGCCTCTCCATTTTCAATAAAATAGGGGTGACATTGGAAAGGGTCATTTTCTAGATACATCCCTACCCAATGAAGCTTAGGTGCGATCTCTATTGCTTTGGTAAAGTCCACAACCTACCCTTCTTACGGTACATTCATACCATTTTTACAGATAACTATAACGAATTTAAAAGCATGAAGGGGTGACCTTTGTCAAGACAAAGATCAGGAGAGATTTTTAATCACAAAGTGCGATGACTTCGATCTCAACAAGAGCATTTTTGGGGAGTGTCTTAGCTGCTACTAAAGAGCGTGCAGGTTTATGTGAGCCAAAGGCATCAGCATAGATCGCATTGACGGTTGCAAAGTCTTCGATATCTGCTACAAAAGCCATCACTTTTACAACGCGATCGAGTGAGCTACCTGCTTCAGCCAATACTGCGCGTAAGTTAGCAAAGACCTGTTCAGTCTGTTTAACGACATCATCTTCTACCATTGATCCATCCGCACGAAGTGCGATCTGTCCTGAAGTATAAACAAGTCCATTGACTTTAACGGCCTGTGAGTAAGGCCCAATTGCTGCGGGTGCTTCTGAAGTTGCTACAAATTCCATATTTTTCCTTAACGCTCTGTTTGAGCTTTTTTTTCTCTTTTATATTTACGCATAACATCACCGAGTATAGAAGCATAATCTTCACTACTCCAGTACCCTGGAACAGAGTAAAGTATACGACCATCTGGCGTTAAAAAGTAACTCGTTGGTACCATGGGGGCTTTTAGACATGGTGGATATTGATCTTTATCACGTATCACATCTATTGAGATAAAGTGTTGCGTGAGGGTCTTCGTGATGCTATCGTCTTTTAGTGTCGTCTCTTCAAGCTTACGACACCAACGACACGTCTCAGAAGTGATCAACACATAAAGAATCTTATCTTCTTTTTGGGCCTTAGCTTTTGCCACATCAAAGTTGTGTTCAAAGGCTATTGGTGCAGCCCATATCCACGTCACTAATATCAGGACCAACCATCCTACTCTCATCTGCTTCCTTTTAAAATCATATTATAACAGATGGCTCATAACAATACTGTAACAAAACAATCATATTTTAATTAAGAGTATTTTTATCCTAATTATTGATATGACTCAATACAAATAAGATCTCATTACTATATTCTTCTCACTATAAACCCCAAACTGAGCTCCCTTAAGATCCTCAGATGGTAGATTACAATCAAGGTAAATGATGAGTGAATTTTTAAACAATGCAGAAAAGTCTCCCTTTGATGGGAAATTTCCAGAAGGACATCCTGTTCGTGTCTACTTAGAAGAGAATCTTCTCATAAGAGAATATATTGCACAACTTCAACAGATGAATGTTAATGAACATTATGAGTTTATTAAAGAGTTGTTTAACAAACTTTCTGATGTAGAAAAGCACTTTGCAAGAAAAGAGAATCAACTTTTTCCCTATTTGGAAAAGTATGGATGGACCAGTCCTAGTCAAAATATGTGGGCATTTCATGACGATATCCGTGCACAACTTAAAGAGGCCCGTCAGGCAGTTGAAGAGAAGAGTGAGCATATGCTTACACCTATCTTCCATGCCTGTCACTCTCTCGAGCATATTATGCAAGTCGAAGAGGGGCGCCTCCTTCCTAGAGCTATGGAGATGTTGAGTGAAGATGACTGGAAAGAGTTTCGTGAAGGAGATGAAGAGATAGGCTGGATGTTTGATGTCGCACCTACCGCCTATCCAGAGCCTGAATATATTCACCCATCTCAAGATACCAAGCGTAAAAAACTCCCTTTTGGTATTGAAGATAAGACCCATTATGATGAGGGCTACCTAACACCCGAACAGGTCAACTCGATCTTTAAGTATATCCCTGTAGATATCACTTACGTTGACGAAAATGACCGGGTTGTCTTTTATAACCGTGGAGACGATAGAGTTTTTCCTCGTTCAGCGGGAATCATAGGTAGAGAGGTCAAGTTTTGTCATCCTCCCAAGTCAGTTGGACAAGTTCTTATGATTCTAGAAGAGTTTAAAAAAGGGACTCAAGATGTTGCAGAGTTTTGGATTCAGTTTAAAGGCAAATTTGTACATATTCGTTACTTTGCTGTTCGTGATGAGAATAAGGTCTATAAAGGTGTTATCGAGATGAGCCAAGATGTCACCGACATTCGTGCACTTGAAGGAGATAAACGTCTTCTTGATTGGGACGTATAGCATCATCAAAGATGCGGACCAAAGAGTAAGACAAAAGTCTCTACTCTCCCTAGACAACAAAATATGAGATACATAAAGCTTCTTCTTTAAATCACCCTATATAGCAAGTAACACACCCTTCTAGCATCCATCATATACCCTCATTTTATCTCTAAAAATTAAACTATTAGCATTAGAGGTTTTGCTATAATCAACTCATAACGATTAAACATTACAACTTAAATACTTTTTCAGGTGCTCAACAAAAAGATAAAAAGGAGTTATTGTGAGAGATAAGATCGTGGTAAGTGTTACCAATGTCAAAGATGTCGTGTTGCTCTATCATGCTTATCGACACCTCCAATCACGTCTTAACAATACAGACCTAGAACCAATCGGTCTTGCACTCAAACAACTCATCGATAATGTCCTAGAACATGCCTATAACAATCGTGTCCATATCGATCTTAAAGTCCATTTTGAGATCACAGAGACCCAACTTAACATCAACATCGAAGATCATGGTCTTCCTTTTGATTTTAGCCACTTTTTGAGCGAGCCTATCGATCATAGTGCCAACCATAAGCAAGGCTTTTTTCTCATCTACGACTTGGTTGATGACTTTAGCTATACCCCACTTAAAGAGGGTGGCAAACGTTTTAGTATTATCAAAAAATTCACCCACCCCTTAGCGACCATCAAAAAGATAGAAAACCGTAGCGTTGATATTAGTTACAAAAAACTTCATCAATACCTACAACTGAGACGCTTTGTTGAAGGCGATGGAGATACCATTGCTAAGTTGATCTATAAGAACTATGACTACTCTTACTATAAAGAGCTCTTTTATGAACCACAAAAGATCCGTGAGGCCAACCAAAATGGTCATATCATCTCTCTACTCGCACTTTATGAAGAGAAGATCATAGGCCATTTTGCACTACTATTGTCAGAACATTCAAATATTGCAGAGATTGGTGTAGCCACTGTTGATCCAGACTTTAAACGTATGGGAGTTATGCAGCGTATGTTGCAAAAGCTGATTGTTATTGCTCAAGAGAGAAAATTGAGTGCCATTTATGGACAAGCGCTCACCCTACACCCTTTCTCTCAAAAAGCCAACCTTCGCGCAGGGATGATTGAGAGTGCTATTAGTTTGGGGATGGTGCCTGAGACCATGGAGATCGAACATCAGATCAAAGCAACCCATCGTAGTGGTGCCATGATCGCCTTTAAACTTTTTGAGATGAGAAATCGTAGCCTCTTTTTACCTTCTCGTTATGAGAGTCAACTTCTTAAGGTCTATAAACGGGCTAAACTGACTATAAAGAGTGCTATAGAAGCTCCAGAGACAACACCTTATACGCCTCTAAAGACCACCATCAATACCCAACTCAATGAGGTAACAATCATTATAGAGCACAGCTTTTTACGCCACACCTTTTTTAAACATTTTGAAGAGGCAAGACATCAGAAGTTTGATATGGTCTATGTTGATATTAACTTACACACCAATTCCAATATCGATACTATCATTGCCTACTTAAACAGCTTATGTTTTTTTTATAGTGGTCTCTTGTTTGATTTTTATCATGATGAAGATTTTTTACGTTTGCAGTATGTCAATTCAAAAAGTGTTGATGTTGATATTGAAGAGATCATCTGTTATTCAGATGATGCCAATAAGATGATGCACTATATATCAAATGATTATAAAAGTGTCATCCAAGGCCAACTTTAGTAGCGCTTCACAACCTCTACAAAAACCTCATAAAGCTTTTGCACTTCTTGCGCTGTCGTACGTTCATCCACCGCATGAATAGTATCATTTTTAACACCAAACTCAATGACATTAACACCACAAGGGGCAATATATCTTGCATCTGAGGTACCACCAGCGGTTGAGTGCTTTGGCGTTATACCTGTCACTTTTTGGATTGCTTCATCAACTACTTTAACGACCTTAGTATTGGGGTTTGTCACAAAAGGGTAAGCCGATTGATCCAACTCCAACGTATAGTTCATATCAGAAAAATATTTGTGGACAAAAGCTTCAATGCTTTTTTGATCTGTATTGGTAGAGTTACGAACATTAAACATCATCTTTAACTTTGCAGGGGTAACATTTGTCACCTCCATACCAGCACGAATATCTGTGACTACAAACTGAGAAGGGGCAAAGTTATCATCACCCTCATCTAAGTTAATCCCTGCCATATGGTGCAAGACCTGTGCTACTTTATGAATCGGATTGGTAGCCTTTTCAGGATAGGCCGCATGACCTTGCTTACCATGTTTTTCAATCACGCCATTGATAGAACCACGACGTCCTATCTTAATAGCATCACCAAACTCATGCTCACAAGTTGGTTCTGCAACAATACAGCTATCAGGCATCATATCAACCTCTTTAAGATAGTCTAACAGAGCCAATGTACCATCTTTTGCAGGGCCCTCTTCATCTGAAGTCAAGATCAAAGAGAGGGTACCATTAAAATTTTTAGTCTCTTTTAGCGTCTGTAAAAATGCAGCAACACCCGCCTTCATATCTTGTGCACCACGGCCATAGATAAAACCATCTTTTTCAATAGCCCCATAAGGATCAACACTCCATCCCTCACCAGCAGGAACCACATCAACATGTCCTGCAAAACTGAGATGTTCACCTTCTCCAAAGCGCTTATATATGAAAAGGTTTTTAACGCCATTACGATCGCATCGTACAGAGGTATACTCTTCTAAATACTCTGAGATAAAGTCAAGTAATCCACCATCACTAGGTGTCTCACTCTTTGCCTGTAATAGCTTTTTAAAAAGTGTTATAACATCCACACTAGACCTTATTGACCAGGATTTTCATAAAAGATATAGTTGGTAAAGTTACTCACTTCAAAGTAAAGTTTCTTCTCACCTTCATCTACCTTATAGTTAAAGTTCTTATCTAAAAAACCATAACTATAACGATATGCACGAGGTTGACCATCACTACGGCCAATACCTGTAGACATCTTATCTACTTTGATAAAACGCATAATCAACTTCTCACCCGCATAAATATCCATAACACCATTGGTACCTGTCCAGTTTTGAAGAGAACGACTCATTGAGTTTTGCTGTTCTTGTGTACAACCTAAAAAGAGCAGTGATACTGCTACCAGTGTCAACGAAAGTAACTTTTTCATCTTAATCCTTTTGTAATGTTTTCTCTTCCCATGCCATAGCAGTCTGACAGATCAATGCAAGATCTTCATACTCAAATAACTTAGGTCGTTTCGCTTTTAAAGTTGAGTTTTCTAACCCATCCCAAGCCGCTAAGATTTTTGAGTTCTCAGAGATCAGTTCAGCAGGATCACCTGCACGCTTAGGCTCCTTATCGACTTTAAAGTCTACACCACTTACCTCTTTCATCGTTGCGATAACCTCTTTAACACTATAACCCTTGCCATAGCCTACATTAAAGATATTGTTACCATTTTCATCAAGATAATCTAGTGCCATAAGATGGGCAAAAGCAAGGTCATCAACATGAATATAATCACGAATACAGGTCCCATCTGGAGTCTCATAGTCCTCACCAAAGATCGCCATCTTCTCTCTTTGCGCTGTTGCGGTTTGAGCCGCAACCTTTATAAGGTGTGTTGCATTAGGAAAACTTTGGCCAATACGGTTTTGAACATCGGCTCCGGCTACATTAAAATAGCGGAAGATCACATACTTAAAATCTTCATTAGCAAAGGCCGCATCCATGATAACCTGTTCGCTCATACGCTTAGAGTGTCCATAAGGATTGATTGGCATAAGAGGGGTTGTCTCTTTAACTGGAATATATTTACTATCAGGCTCACCATACACAGCAGCAGTAGATGAAAAGATCATCTTCTTAACACCATACTCATTACAAAGTTTGATCACATTTGTTGTATTGACGGTATTGTTCATATAGTATTTTATAGGATTAGATACAGACTCAGGAACCACAATGCTAGCAGCAAAGTGGATAACGGCATCAAACTGTTCTGCTTTAAAAATCGCTTCTACCGCACTAAAATCTGCTAGTTCTTGCTTAATAAACGTTAAGGTATTATTACTCTCAGCAGCCATGGCATTTAAGGTATCAATCGTGCTCTTATGACCTGTAGAAAGGTTATCAATGATGGTAATATCATTTGAAGTATACTTGATCAACTGCTTGACAACATGCGAGCCAATATACCCCGCACCACCCGTCACTAATATATGTTCTTTTTTCATAAATACTCCAAAAATTTTATAAATACATTATAGTATATTGAAATTAATCTCACCAATAG
>Ga0256826_1000157_pt1 | contig 36467 bp, 32 predicted proteins | sample CV79metaG_FD_185975 | JGI IMG/M metagenome (GOLD analysis project Ga0256826, IMG submission 185975) | Hydrothermal vent microbial communities from East Pacific Rise, Pacific Ocean - CV79 | ecosystem: Environmental > Aquatic > Marine > Hydrothermal vents | place: Pacific Ocean: East Pacific Rise...
CTCAAAAAGAGTAGTTTTAGCGTTTAGTAAAAAGTATAACATTAGCGGAGTAGCCATAGGAAATGGTACTGGTTCTCGTGAAACTCAAGAGTTCTTTGCAAGATTAAACAAAGATGAAAATGCCAACCTTCGTTATACAGTTGTAAGTGAAGCAGGGGCTTCGGTCTACTCAGCCTCACAGCTTGCACAAGATGAGTACCCAAATCTTGATGTAACCATTCGTGGGGCTATTTCCATAGCGCAAAGACTCCGTGACCCGATGGCAACACTTGTGAAAATAGACCCAAAATCACTAGGAATAGGGCAGTACCAACACGATGTAGACCAGAAGCTTTTAAAGAAGAGACTAGACGATGTAACAAGCGACTTGGTAAATAGAGTAGGAGTAGATATCAACTCAGCTTCAGCAGCTCTGCTTACTCATGTGGCGGGCATCGGTGCAAACATAGCAAAAAATATAGTGGCGTTTAGAGAGAGTAGCGGGAATTTCACTGCAAAAAACCAACTGCTCAAAGTAAAAGGTCTTGGCAAAAAAGCTTACGAACAAGCTGCTGGGTTTGTTAGAATCAAAAATGGAAAAAGTACATTTGATAACAGCGGAATCCACCCTGAGAGTTATGAGGTGGCTAAAAGGCTAGAAGGTTTGGATTTAGCTACTTTAGATGTAAGTACAAAAGCACAAGAGTTAAATGTAGGTGTAGCAACACTCAAAGACATCATTAAAGAGCTTTTAAAGCCTGGTTTTGACCCTAGAGAGGATTTACCAATCATTCCTTTTAAAGAGGGGTTAACGGACATTAAAATGCTAAAAGAGGGTAGTTTTGTTTCCGGAGTTGTTCGTAATATTACTGACTTTGGTGCATTTGTAGACATCGGGCTTAAAAATGATGGAATGATTCATATATCGAAGATGAGTGCAAAGCGAATTTCACACCCATTAGAAGTTCTATCACTAAACCAGTATCTCCCTCAGATAGAAGTTGTTTCTATAGAGAATGATAAGGGAAAAGTAGGGCTTAGTTTAAACTCTTAAAGAAGTTTTTTCATAAGTTCTATATGATAACTCTCTTGGTAGTTTATGAAGTCGAAAAATTTAGATAACTCTTCGTCTTTTATAGCATCACTTAACTCTTTACACATTACTTTAGCAGCCTCTTCTTCGGCTATGCCATCAACAACAAACTGTTCTAAATCTTTTACTACATAAGTCATAGCATGGAGTTCACGAGGAAGAGTTAAGATACCTAGTTTTGCCATCATATTTCCAAATGACTTTAGATGAAAATGTGACTCATCTATAAGATCTTGAAAAACATTGAAGTGAAGAGAAATATCAGTTCTGGCTTGCATATAGTTATATACTAATATGAGCTCATACTCTTTATAAGACTCTTCAAATAAGAAGAGAGTAAGAGCATCTATTTGAGATTGTTCTAAGTTTTTATCCATCCAATCTCTTTTCATATTAAAAGCAGTGATAGTTTGGTTATTAAACTCACAATCAAGAACTTGACGAAGATACTCTAATAGATAATCATCATCAGTTCTCATTCTTTCTCCTAAAATCTCTTTAGAGTAGTTTGATTGTGCTTCTTTTACACTTTTTTGTAGGGCATGAATGATTTCAAAACTAGTATCATGTTTTGCAAGTGTCATATCTCTGTCATAGTTATAGTCATTTCCATTCTCAAGAACTTCACCACCTAACCATTTCATATGTCTAAATGCTATAAGTGAAAACTCATAAAGACGAGACTTAATAGCCTCATCAGAGATTGCAAATGATGCAAAAGTGATGTGTAACCAAAGCTCATGTTTTTGTTGGTAAAGTTTGTCCATATTAGTTCCCATTTTCTTCTCCTATTACTTCACAACTCTCTTTCATTTTAAAGAGGTGTAGTTCTTCATCTAGTCCATTTTGTACATTTTCATGATTTTGAAGAGATGCAATAAAGCTTGAAAAAACTATGTCAGCACAAATTTGCTGTTGTGGAGTCATATTTCCAAGTTTTTCATTCATTTTTTTAATAGCACCCTTAGCATAGTTTACATCGTTGTCTATTATCATCTCCGTAAACATTGAACCAATTACTACCGTGTCTTGGCAGCCATTTGTAGCAAATTTTACATCTTTTATAGTCTCACCATCAAGTAATGTGTAAAAAATTACATACTCTTTAGTTTTTTCATCAAGTGCAACACCAACACCATTTGCATTATCTATTTTTCCATAATTCTTTGGATCCATTAAGTGTTCTAACATTTCGGGTTTCATCCCCTCTGGCATTTTTGTATCTTCAAACATCGTTATTCCTTCTTAGTAGTTTATTTTAGCTAAATAAAGTCCATTTGGTGGAGCTGGACGGTTTTTATGTTCTTGTCTGTTTTGGAGCTTATTTTGTATCTCTTGGGCGTTTAGATTTACTATTGCACCGACCATTAAACGTATCTGACTTCGTAAAAAACCATTTGCTTGAAAGTTCAAAACTACATAGCCTTTATATCTGTAGGCAAATGCATTGTATATTTTTCTTACAGAACTTCCAGTATCACTTCCTGTTTTCATATACTCACTAAAATCATGCTCTCCGATAAAAAGCTTAATATTTTTTTGGAGAGTGTCAAAGTCTACATTTTTTAGAAATGTAACAAAGTCTGCTTCAAAAGGATTTGAATTTCCTTCTTTAATGATGTATCTATATGTTCGTTTTTTCGCACTATATCGTGCATGAAATTCATCATCTACTTTTTTAATGGTTTTGATAAAGATAGAAGAGGGCAACATCTCATTTATAACATGTTTGAGTTTTTTGATGTCATCCCAAAATGGGGGTAGGTCCGTATGACAGACTTGCCCTGAAGCATGAACACCTTTATCTGTTCTTCCACTTGCTATCAACTTAGATGTTATTCCTAGTTGAGTGAGTACTTTTTCTAAGTTTCCTAAAACAGTATTTGGAGTTTCTGTTTGGGTTTGTGAACCTAGAAAGTTTGTACCATTATAGGCTATAGTCAAAGAGACTCTCATTAAAATCTTTTAACTATCGTTTTTCTATAGATAATATATGTACCTATTAGCCATGAAAACCCTACAACTGGAATAGTATAAAATCCGAAAACTTTTTGTAGACCGATAGTTGCACCATAAAAGACAAGTACCCCTAGAAATAGGACAAGATAGACCTGCGATTTTCCATGTCTAGCATGAACAATCCCAATACTGAGTGCTAAAAATAGACCAATTATAGGAAAAAAACTAAAAAGTGTATCCATAATAAACATCTTCTTTTTTGCATCAGCTCTCTCTTTTGAAAACCAATAATCAAAGGTCGACTTATACTCGTCTAACTCAGTTACTAAGGTATCGTTAATATACATTGTTTTAAAATTTATCTGTGTAAACTTTTCTTTGGAGTAGCTATAACCCTCTCCATTATTTAGTTTAAGTCGTAGTACTCCTGAGTCATTGATCAGTTCGGCTCTATTCGCAGCTATGAGAATCTCTTCTTTTTGGTTTTTGTTAAAAAGAAAGACCTTACCAAAACTACCATCTTTATTTTCTTCTCCAAGATATAGAAGCCAACTACCAAAACTATTTCCAAACTCACTAGCAGAGAGGTTAAAGTTCGCTTCACTTTTTTTATAGGAGATAAAGTTACTTGATAAAATCTTAGAATGGGGAAATAGTACTAGAAAGTCTAAAAGAAGGACTATTGTTAGAAATATAGCTGGTTTTAGTAGTGTTTTTAGTAAGAAAAAAGGCTTTATTCCTAAAGAAAATATAACTATAATTTCATTATCATTTGAGAGTTTAAAGAGTGAAAGTGTAGCTGATATGAAAAATGTAATAGGCAGAGTATAAAAAAGAAGTTCTGGAAGAACAAAAAAGTAAAGTTTTGTCATCTCCCATATGCTGAGTTCTATAACTGCTGTATAGGTTGCAAGTTTGATAAGAAATACAACTGAAGCAATTGTAAAGAGTGGTATAAATATCGATAAAAATAGTACTGATAAGTTATGAATTATATATTTTTCTAATCTTTTCATACTTAATAGTTAGCCTCAATATATGCCATAATAGGTGACTCATAAACAAACACTATAAATGTTGCTAGTGCAAGAAATGGTACAAAAGGAACACGTTGTTCTTCTGCTGAGCGGTTCATCACAACAAGCATAACCGGGAGTGCAAGAAGTGCTGAGAAAAAGATGGCAATCAATGTGAGTTTTACCCCAAGAAGTGCTCCCATAGTCGCTGCAACCATAATGTCACCTTCTCCCATAGCTTCTATAAAAGGTGTTCTATCATAATGTTTGTTCCATGATGTTTGAGTCTTTAGACCTGCACGAAAGATGGATGAAGTAAGGTAGTACGAGAGTGAAAATCTTAAAAGTGTAAATCCACCGGCAAAAAGAAGAGCATTTTGTAAGTTAAGTAAAAAGCCCTGCATACTCCATGCACCTAAAACAGCAAATGTAATTGCTAAAAGATTTAAAGAATCTGGAACCATTTTGTACTTAAAGTCTATCATTGAGAGTGCAAGTAGCATTAAAAAACTCATAGCGATGAAAAATGCTGGTATTGACAAGCTGTATTGCGCTGCAATAGCGACAAAGATAAGTCCAGAAGTAAGTTCAATAAGTGGGTATTGTATAGATATTTTTGTTTTACAAAAAGAGCATTTTCCTCTTAAAAATAGCCATGAAAATAGAGGAATATTATGCCAAGGTTTTAAAGAGTTTCCACAAGAGTAGCAGTGTGAAGATTTAAAAACTACACTTTCCCCCTTAGGAATACGTAAAATAACTACATTTAAAAATGACCCAAAAAGTAGACCGAATATAAAAGCAAAGAATAGTTCCATTATTTTAATCCTCCAAAACGGCGTTCGATTTTAGTAAATTTTTTGATGATTTTTTCTAACTCTTTGTCTGAAAAGTCTGGCCATAAAGTGTCACAAAAGTGAAGTTCAGCATAAGCAGCTTGCCAGAGTAAGAAGTTGGAGAGTCTATGATCTCCACCTGTTCTTATGAGTAAATCAACATCATGTTTAGAGTCAAGTTCATTGCTAAGCATCTCTTGAGTTATCTCACCCTGTGTCTCTTTGAGCTTGTTTACAGCTCTTAATATCTCATCTTGCGAGCCATAGTTAAGTGCTAGTGACTGAACAAGTCCATCGCAGTGTGCAGTTTTTTCTTCAACAAGTGCTATCGTTTTTTGAAGAGATTTGGAAAAAGCTCGTAAATCCCCGATAGGTTCAAAACGGATATTATTTTTTACATAAGTAGGAAGTTCTTTGTTTAGATACTTATCTAAAAGTTTCATTAAAAACTCAACTTCTAGACGAGGTCTTTTCCAGTTTTCAGTAGAAAAAGCATACAGTGTCAAACGCTCAATACTATCATTAGCCGCACAATACTCAGTAATCTCTCTTACTACTTCACTACCAGCTTCATGTCCTTTGACACGTTTAAGTCCTTGCATCTCAGCCCAACGACCATTCCCATCCATAATAATTGCAATATGTTTTGCTTTATTCATTTTATTACTCTTGTATCTTTTTTGCAGAGTTTAGTATCTCAAACGCCACTCTAAGTTTATTATCACTAGGTATGTAAGTAATGCCATCATTTGTAATGAACTCTATCTCGTTAGTATCACTACCAAAAGAGTCGGAGTCCTTTAATATATTGAGACAAACAGCATCAAGTTTTTTATTTTGGAGCATGTTTGTAGCGTTTAGAGTGGCGTTTGACTCATCCATCTCTGCTTTAAATCCAACTACTGTGATGCCTTCTTTGTCGATACTATTTAAAATGTCAACATTTTGTTTGAGTTTTAAGTTCCATTTTTCACCTAGAACATCTTTTTTAAGTTTACCATCTTGTGCAAATGCTGGAACATAGTCACTTACTGCTGCTGCCATAAAGAGATAAGGCTTTTTCTGAATAAGATGAATCTGTTCTTCACGAACTAAAGATGCTTTAGAGAGTTTTCCTTTTTTCGAAATACGGATAGAATCTACTAAATACTCGTGCATCTCGAGAGTATCTTGAACATCAAGAGTGTAAACATCTTCAGGTAAATTACTTTCAAACTTAGTACTTATGAGGTTGACATCTGCACCTTTGCAGTAGAGTGCAGTAGCCATAGATGAAGCCATCTTTCCACTAGAGAAGTTAGAAATATATCGAACATCATCTATCTTTTCTATCGTCCCACCACCTGTAACAATGACACGTCTATCAGCCCAAAACTCATCTTTTAGTAGTTCACGAGCAGTAGCCCAAAAAATATTAAGTGGTTCAGCCATCGCCCCATCACCTACTGTTTTACAAGCGAGTTCTTTTGTTTGAGTCTCTAGTATCGTGTAGTTTGCGATACCTAACATTTTTAAGTTTGCTTGAGTTATTGGGTGTTCTAACATATTTGTGTTTGCTGAGGGTGCTAGGATTTTTCTAGCACTAAACGCCAGTGCACACTGAAGTAAGATATTGTCAGCGATGGCATTTGCAAGTTTAGCAATAGTATTTGCTGTGGCTGGTGCGATAACAAGAACATCTGCCCACTCAGTTGTTTTAATGTGGTTGTGATCATCAACCCATGACTCATTTGTGTCATCTAAAACTCTGTTAGATGTAAGTGTCTCAAATGTAAGTGGTGTAACAAATTTTTTTGCAGATTCACTCATAACTACTTTGACTTGTGCTCCTGCTTTAATAAAGAGGCGTGTAAGTTCAAGAGACTTGTATACGGCAATGGAACCAGTCACAGCTAAAAGAATTTTTTTATTTTGAAGTAAATTAGTTGGTATTATCATTGTTAAACATCTTTATAATTTTATTTTAAATATATTTTAGCAAAAAATACTTAGAGTAAATTGTATATTGAATGAAAGAAGTGTTACAGAAGTAAACATATATATATTAAATTAGATAATTTGAAGAGATATAAATAGTACCATTATTTGTTGATATACAATGAAAACATATATAACAAGGGATAATAATGACAAAGACACTTTTAGAAAATATTAAAATGGTACCAGCACTTCCAGAGACTGTTCAAGCAGTTGAAAAAGTTTATCAAGATGAAAATTCCACTATAGGAGATATGCAAAAAGTAATAGAAAAAGATCCTCTACTGACTGCAGATATTTTGAGAATTTTAAACTCACCAATGTATGGAATGAAACACAGTGTTACAAATGTAAAACAAGCTCTTTCTCTTTTAGGAAAAGATTCGATAAGAATGTTTGTCATGAGTGGAACTGTAAACTCTTTTGAAATTGATTTATCACCATACAATATGACAAAAGATAATTTTAAAACAGCATGTGACAGACAACTTGCATTGACTATTCACTGGTTGGCTCGTCGTCAACCTCAGCGTTTAGCTATCTTAGGCCCCGCTGCATTTCTCGTAGATATTGGTCGTGTGATTATCTCTAAAACACTTATAGAAGATGGTAAGGTAGATGTGATTTCACAAGCTATTCTTGCAGGTGAAGATATTTCACATGCTGAAAAAACAGCTTGTGGAGCACAGACTACAGATGTAACTGCTACTATTTTTAATAGATGGAATTTTGATCCTGAAATAACACATGTAATCCGTTATAGTGATGATCCAGAAGGAACAGTTGAAGAAGATAAAGAAATGGCCGCCGAACTTAAAGCTATTCGTGAGACTGTCATGCCAAATGGTGAGATTACTGATGAGTCAATTGCAACGGCTAAAGATACTATTGAAGAGTTTGGACTTGATATTGTCTCTTATGAAAGAGCTTTAGATAAAGTTTTAGCTGCTTAAAATAAGTTTTATATACATCTTCACACTAAAATACTTATAGAGTATTTTATCTGTGAAAATATCTTCTCTATCTATTCACTGCACTATCACTGTTTCTATTTAACACAATTTTATCACATTATATAAAATTTTCTAATAATACTAACTGCTTTAAAATATTTCATGTATTATAATAACTAATAAAACATCTTTAAGGGTCTTCATGAAATTAACAATATATTTATCTACTATTTTACTCGTAACTACACTTTTTCAAGGTTGTGGTGCTGAAGATACAGCTGAGGAAGTAGGTAAGCAAGAAAAAACTGTTGATACTAGTCCATCCACAACAGTTTCACTTTCTAACCTCTGGGGTGATTCTAGTAGTTGGTATGACGATTTATCGGACTGGATTAGCAGTACTTGGAATGGTTTTTTTAGTGATGATCCTGAGCAAGTTTATCTAGAAGATAAATTAGATACTACACTTATTTCGCTTGCTGAGACAGCAACAGATGTAGATGACTTTACTTTAAAAGGTATTAAAGTTACTGTAGAGTATGTAGTAAATGAATATTTTTCTATAGCTTCAGGATATTTCCTTGAAGATAAAGACTGGGGAAATAATGACAACCAGTATTTATATCAGTCATTATACTCTTCGAGTGAAACTTTAAAAGGCTATATGGCAGATTTTTATAATGAAACTATTTCTGCCAACAATTCTTCTTCTCATTCACCATCAAGAGTATCAACGGTCGATGATAGAACACTTATTCAGAAAATTATTGATGAAATTTATAATATTTTAGCAGAACTATTTACTGGATTTTTCTCTTTTGGTGATGATGTAGTTGATGTTGACGTGAATTACACCGGGAGATTAATAGACCCAACTCAAACAGAAAATTTTATCTTTACTATGACAGACTTGGAAGGTGCAACATATTATGTTGCTTCAGAACAGTACATGACAGTTACATTTGAAAATGATGGTTTGAGTGGTTATGGTGATATAGGTTATGGTGTTGGTGCGAGTTTTACTAGTAGTGTTAGTGCTGATAAACTGTTGATAGATATGGATGGTGTTTACGAAGTTAAAATGCTATACAAAGATCCTGGTTATTGTTATGTAACTCAAATGACAGATAAATCAGACAACTCTACCTATCCAGCATATTTCTTTTTAGACGAAACAGTATATGAGGAAGCATCAAATGTAAGTAGTGCTAAATCACTGTGCTACTTACACTCTACAGAGTATAAAGCAAAAGTTATTGCGGTTGATAGTGTCTTAGAACCTATTCAAGATATTCGTGTAAATCATGCACCTGTAGCACAATCAAGCACTTCAACTATGGTGAGCGAACTTCTCTCTGGCATAGATAATACTGCGAGTATTACAGATGCAAAATATTTTGCAAGAAAGATGCGTCATGGTATCTTTGCTATTTATACAACAAATGAGCAGACACATACTCTTCAAGCTACTGAAAGTGAAAAAGTTTCTCGTGAACTTCTTCCACTAGCCGCTTCAAGTGCTATTGGTATGGAGGAGTTACTTACTGGTGCTTATGATTCTAGTATAGCTTTTCAATCAGAAGTAAATCGTGATTTAAATAATAGTTTTACAGAAATAAATGGGCGTTTAGATGAACTTATTACTGCTATATCTGTAGCTATTGATGCAACTACCGCTACCGTAGATGGAATTGCTACAACACCAACTTATGGTGATAGGGTAGTGTTTCATGCCAAAGTTACGGGAACTAATATATTTAAAAACAGTGGAACTGCTGATGTAACTATGACAATCACAAATCTAGAAAATAATGGTAGAAGTGCAGATATTATATTTAAAACTGTAGTTGAAAGTAAAATATTTGGAGATGGCGAGATTAAATTTGATCAGGTGTCATCTGCTCAGGCAAATAATTTTTTAAGTGGTAATGAATATAAACTTACTGTGGATACATTTAGTTATGTAAAGAAAAGTGGAATAATGAAATTTTCAGGTGCTGGATATCTTGGTACTAATGTAAAATCAAAATTTGATATAGATAAGTATGATATTGTTGCAATATTTCCTTATGATACTCTTGAACTTGAGAGTGTAACCGCTACAGTAGATGGTAATATTAAGACTAAAGATAAAAGAAACTTTGAAGGTACTTTAGTATTTGATGGATCAAATAGTAATAATAGCCAAATGGATGGAACTTTAGTTGGAATAAATAATGAACCTACAATTAAAGGGCTAGTAAAAACTTCTCTAAATACAACGGATATTACAGATTGGTACGCATCGACTAATACAACTGAACAAGTTGTTAATAATCTTGGTGACCAGAGTTACTCAATGGATGTTAAAGTAACGAGTAAAGATTTGAAAAAAAGTATAACAACAAATATGCTGGTTCAACGTGATGATGATGTAAATGTTGATACATGGACATACTTAATGAAAGACCTTGAAGTGATTGATGATAACATCAAGCTTAATGCTGCAAGTATTTATCTTGTACAAAAAGGTAATAATACTTTAGTTCAGACGATGGAAAAAATTGCACTTAACGGAATCAGTGCTGATTCGGATATGAATGCTATGGTAAACGCTGGATGGAATATAGCAAAAGATTTTAATAACATTGGTATAGAAGGTCTTCAAGTTACGATGAAACCTTCATCTGGTGATGTAAATGTTAAAAGTACAATTCATGTAATAAATAATATAAATACTATGACTGCAGATATGAATAGTAGTTACTCATACGGAACTACATATATTAGTGCTTCGGGTGATTTTGCTACTACAGTTAGTGTTGTTAGTGCAGAAGAAAATAGTTATGTAAATAACTTTACCATGGCAGGAGATATTAAAGTAACTAATAAGTATTCTTATAACTATAGCGTAGATTACACGGATAGTATCCAGGATATGCTCTTTACAAGTACAGATAGTACATATCAAATGGGTTTTAGACTTACAGACTCAATTATCATTGGTGGAGACTCTTACGGTGTTTTAGCTACATTTATAATGAATGAAACATATGATATTTTAGAAAATATGCATCTTGTCAATGATGATAGTAGTCCACTTGGAGTATATAACCGTTCAGAAGATAAATTAAAAATTAATTTTTCTGATAATGTTGAAGAGTATATGTACCTTTACTAAGAGTTACATATACTAAAAAAAGTGATATAAAGATTATCTCTTTTTGATTAGACTATTTTCTACCAAAATGTTTATAGAAGTAATCTTTTATGCTTCTAAGTTTTGTTCTACTGAGTACTAGGTTACCACTTTTAACCACTCCACTAGGTACGGTAGTCCCGGCTGCTATCATAACATCATCTTCTATGGTAACAGGTGCTACGAGTTGGCTATCACTTCCTATGAAGACATTTTTACCTATGATAGTTTTGTACTTTTTAACACCATCATAGTTACAGGTAATAGTTCCAGCTCCGATGTTTGTTCCCTCATCTACTTGAGCATCACCAATGTAGCTAAGATGTCCAGCTTTTACACCTTTAAGTGAAGATTTTTTGACCTCTACAAAGTTTCCTATGTGTGTGTCTTCTATATATGAAGCAGGGCGAAGGTGAGCGAGTGGTCCTACATCTGAGTTTTTCACTATAGAATCTTCTACTACAGAACCCGCTTTAATATGAGACTCTTTTATGAGTGTCTCACCCGTTAAGCGACATCCATTTTCTACTATACACTCACCCTCAAACGCCACGGTTGACTCTATATATGTAGTTAAAGGTAGTTGCATAATAACACCAGCACTCATCCATTGAGTTTTAATACGCTCTTGCATGATCTCTTCAGAGTCACTTAAGTCTTTTTTAGAGTTTACACCCTTAAAGTGCTCCTCATCCACAAGAAGTGGAGTGATGCTAAGGTTATCTGCCTTTGCCATTGCTACTACATCTGTTAAGTAGTACTCCTCTTGTGCATTATCATTACTTAAAAGTGGGATATATTTTTCTATAACAGCTTTGCTAAATGCATAAATACCGGCATTTACTGTAGTAGTTTGAAGCTCTGTTTCATTTGCATCTTTTTGTTCAACGATATACTGAACTTGGTTGTTCTTATCTATAATAACACGACCATATCCAGTGGGATTTTCAAGATCAAAAATAGACATAATTACATCAGCATCTGTATTCAAAAAACCTTCTAGGGCATTAGCTGTTATAAGAGGCATATCTCCATTTAAAACTAAAACTTTTTCATTTTTAGGGGTAATATTTTTCATAGCCCCACCAGTTCCTGGAAAGTTGACAGAGTCTTGAATTACGAAGTTTATATCATCAAAAAAACTTTCCATTTGCTCTTGAACTGCTTCTTTTTGGTGAGCGATTACAACACTAATATCATTTGAAATCTCTTGTGAAGCTTTGATAATATGATAAAGCATAGGCTTACCACTTATGTTATGTAAAACTTTTGCCATAGATGATTTCATTCGGCTACCTTTTCCTGCAGCTAAGATAACTATACTTATATTATTTTTATTCATTATTTTTTCTCTTCATGTGAAATTTATTCGTAATTTTATCATTAATAGTTTAAAGTAGGTAATTAATTGTGTTTTTGTGGTATTATAAGCTTATAAATTGATGTAAGGTTTTTAAATGGATTTAGGTACGGTCATTGGTATAGTTTTAATTATGGTTCTTTTACTTGGAGCTATGACTATGGGTGTTGGTGTTGGTGCCTATATTGATATTCCTTCTGTTTTAATCGTTGTTGGTGGTAGTATGGGTGCTTTAATGATATCTTTTAAACCAAACCAAATGAAAAGTTTTACTAAAATTTTTATGAAAGCTATTAAGCCAGGGGAAGAAGACCCTGGGGCACTTATAGCTAAACTTGTTGAGTTCGCAACAAAGGCTAGAAAAGATGGAATACTCGCATTAGAAGGTGATGTGAACGGTGAAGAAAATGAGTTCTTAAAAAAAGGTCTCTCTATGGCTATTGATGGTAGTGAACCTGATACTATTCGTGATTTACTTGAAATAGAGATGGAACAAACAAGTACACGTCATAAGATACACGGTTCTATCTTTAACCAGTGGGCTGGTCTTGCCGGAGCTATGGGTATGGTTGGTACTCTTATCGGTCTAGTGGCGATGCTTTTAAATATGGCTGACCCATCAGCGATTGGACCATCGATGGCTGTTGCACTCCTTACAACAATGTATGGTGCAATTATTGGAAATGTTTTTGGTACACCTATTTATAATATTTTAAATATTAGAAATGATGAAGAGACTATGCTCAAAGAGATGATTATCTCTGGTATTATGTCTATTCAGTCTGGAGATGCTCCTAGAGTTTTAGAAGCAAAACTTCTTGCATATTTAGCACCTGCTGACCGTGTAAGCCAATTTGATACATAAGAGTTAGGTATGGGTAAGAAAAAATGTCCTGAATGTGAAGAGTGTCTTCCTGCTTGGCTTGCTGCATTTGGTGACCTCATGTCACTTCTTTTATGTTTCTTCGTACTACTTCTTTCAATGAGTAGTATGGATGCAAAGAAAATTTCAGAAGCTATTGGTTCTCTCTCCGGTGCTATGAGTGTTCTTGAAGGTGGTACTAAAACAGAAATCTCTAAACAACGTATTCAAGAGTCAACTCCTATTGAGTCTCAAGATGAAACAAGTGAAATGGTTAATCGTGTTCAGCAAGCTGCCGGTGATGCAAATGAAATGATGGAACAGACTCAAGGTCCTACTATCACAGTAGAAGAAGCACAAGAAGGTTTTGTTATTGAACTGCCTGCAGCACTCTTATTTAAAGCTGGAAGTGCTACTATTGAAAATCAAGATGCACTTCTGTTTTTAAAACGTATTGCACTTATTATTGACGAGTTACCAAATGATATGATGGTAAGTGTTCAAGGGCATACTGATAAAGGGGCACCAGGTAAGTCAAGTCCATTTAAAGATAACTGGGAACTTTCAACTGCTAGAGCGATCTCTGTACTTCATGAACTTCTTTTAGATGGTGTAGAACCTGCTCGTGTAAGTGCTTCCGGATATGCAGAGTTTAAACCTGTGGCTACAAATGCTACAAAAACAGGACGTGAAAAAAACCGTAGAGTTGAACTTCACTTCTATGGTAAGAAAAATGAAAAAGATACTAAAATTGATACATCAGTTTTAGATAAAGTACCTACTAAGTAATGTTAAAAGTTCTTCTACTCCTTCTCTCATTAGCACCTTTCGTCTTTGCTGGAGAGAGTGTAACAATCCCGACAATGAATTTCAGTCTAGCAGCTCCAGATACACCCCAGCAACTAGTCTCTTCTTTAAATGTTTTAGTGATTTTAACGCTCCTCTTTTTAGCCCCATCTATGGTTCTAGTGATGACAACTTTTACTCGTTTTGTTATAGTATTTGGCTTTTTACGTCAAGCACTTGGTACACAACAAGTGCCACCAACTCAACTTCTTGTAATGCTCGCTATGATTCTTACATTTTTTGTGATGGAACCAGTAGGTACAAAAGCTTATGATGCTGGAATTAAGCCTTATTTAGCAGAAGAGATAGGATATGAAGAGGCTTTTACTAAAACTGTATTGCCTTTTAAAAGTTTTATGATTCGAAATACTCGTGAAAAAGATTTAGCACTTTTTTTCCGTATTCGTAAAATGGAGAATCCACAAACAATAGCGGATGTACCTCTCTCTATCATTATTCCAGCATTTGTAATTAGTGAACTTAAAACAGCTTTTGAAGTTGGTTTTTTGATATTTTTACCATTTTTAGTTATTGATATGGTTGTTGCATCTATTTTAATGTCTATGGGTATGATGATGCTACCACCGGTTATGATTTCACTCCCCTTTAAGATACTTGTTTTTGTTCTTATAGATGGATGGAATCTTCTTATTGGCAATCTTATTGCTTCGATTAAATAGGAGTTATTAGTGAACTGTGAACATTTTGGAATATGTGGAGCCTGTGTTGTTCATGATATAGGTTATGATGGTCAGCTTAAAAAAAAACTACAACTAAACAGAGATAGGTTTTTACCTTTTTATACAGAAAAAATTACAGTATATGAGTCTCCAACTAAGCATTATCGTTCTCGTAGTGAATTTAAACTATGGCATGATGGTGATGATATTCGTTATGCTATGAATACGATTGATAAAAATGGAGTAGTTTTTATTAATGAGTGTCCTCAGGTGAACACTTATATTGCATCACTTATGCCAAAGCTTCTTTTAGAAATAGAAGATAAAGCGATAGGTTTTAAACTTTTTGGTATTGATTTCTTGAGTTCAAGTTCAGGTGAAATAGTTATTTCAATGCTTTATCACCGTCGTCTTGATGATAAGTGGCAGGTAGAAGCAAAGAAAATAGCAAAAGTACTAAACATATCTATAATAGGACGTAGTAGAAAACAAAAAGTCATTATTGGTCAAGATTATATTATGGAAACTCTTAATATATTTGACAAAGAGTATAAGTTTAAACACATAGAAAATAGCTTTACACAACCAAATGCTAGAGTGAATGAGCATATGGTCTCATGGGCTATGAGTAAGTTTAAAGATGCTGAGGGCGATTTACTCGAACTCTATTGTGGAGCAGGAAATTTCACCATTCCTTTTGCAAATATTTTTAACAAAGTTCTAGCAACAGAGATATCAAAATCATCTATCAATGCGGCAAAAGCAAATATGATATTAAATGATGTATTAAATATTGAATTTGTTCGTATGAGTGTAGAAGAGTTTGTTGAAGCACTTGATGGTGTTCGTGAGTTTAGACGTATGCAAGATATAGATATAAAAGAGTATAGTATTGACAGTATATTTGTAGATCCACCTCGTAGTGGTATGGATGAAGCATCTTGTCAGTTTACTACTAGGTATAAGCATATACTTTACATATCTTGTAATCCTGAGACTTTAGTGAGAGATCTTAAAATTCTTACTAAGACTCATGATATTATAGATATGGCTCTGTTTGATCAGTTTCCTTACACTCACCATGTAGAAATGGGTGTGAAACTTCTTAAAAAGGCTTCTTTATGAAAATCATATTAACGGTTTTAATGGTTATCTTTATGCAATTAAATGCTGATGAAATTCAACGAATAGAATCGATGGTAGAAAATATTTCAAAACTAAGAAGTGATTACTCTTTAACACAGGTCAAACTTGAAAAATGTACTGCAAAGTTACATAATAATTTTACTACAGAATCAGATTATAGAAAAAAAGAAAAAGAGTATATAAATAGAATAGTTAATTTGAAAAATCAGCTAAAAAAAGCAAAAAAAACAGTAGTAATCAAAGAAAATAATAAAAGTAAAAATCAAGTAAAATTGAAAGTATGTTTGGATAATCAGAAAATTGAAAGTGATAATGAATTTCCAGAATTAAAAATGAAAAAAGAGTTTGTTGATCAGAACTCAGAAACTCTATTTTTTAAAGCGAGTTCATTTAGAGTTAATCATGAAGCAAAAATTTATGATGGTGTAAACTCTAAGGTAATTGATATATGGGAAAATAGAACATCTTTTACTTCAAATCAAAGACAAGGTAAATGGATAAAAATTACAGGCTATTTTCTTGATAAAGAGTGGAAAGCTACTACTAAAGAGATGTGGGTAAAAAACTGTGATGTTATCAATAGATCTGAGGTCACTAAGTAATGAAAAAGGTACTTATAATTAGTGATGGTGATGTCGGTGAACACTTTATCCAACGTGTAGGTGAGACATACACAAGTGAAAATATCTACTATGTTGTTCAGACAAAAGCTAAAGAGCATATAGATGTCAATCCTGCTCGTTTTAAGTTTTATGAGTTTGACCCCACAAGTCTGTATAAGTTAGCAAATCTTTTAAAAATGGAATTTATCCAAGTTTTTATAGCTATGGATAATCAGACTGATGTTGAAAATACTATTAAAAATATTCGTACTATTAAAAAACAGCTTCGTATCATTGTTTTAAATAAGTGGCAGATGCATAATGAAGATGCAAATGTTGTTTTAGTAAACTCGAACGAACTCGTAGCTTCTCGTCTTCTTGACTATCTACCAAATGTGCCAGTAATCGCACAAAATGTTGGAATAGGTGAAGGTGAAATAATGGAAGTACTTGTTCCATTTGGAAGTTCATTTGTATATAGACATATTGGAGCAATAGAGCAAAAAAGTTGGCGTATAGTTGCTATTTATAGAAATAGAAAGCTTATTATGCCATCTCGCCGTAAAATGATTCAGCCAAATGACTTACTCGTTTTAGTTGGTGAACCATCTGTGCTTAAATCAGTTTATCGTTCGATTAAACGTGAACTTGGACAGTTTCCTGAACCTTTTGGAACAAATCTCTTACTCTATATCGATATGAATATAGTGGAACATTCAAGTATAAAAGAGTTAGTTCGTCGTTCTGTATATGCACATAAAAAGTTTAAACATAACCTTATTATAAAGGTTGTAAACCCTTCAAATATTGAACTACTACAATATATCAAAGATCATCGTAGTATGAATATAGTCATTAATATAGACTATGATAGTACAAATATTAAAGAGACTTTTCATAAAGATGTTAAAGCATATCATGTTGGACTTGTTATAGTTTCAAAAGAGATGTTTGGAAACTGTTATGTGCGTAAGGCTCTATACGAAGTCCATGTACCTGTTTTAAAACTTGCTAATAGAAGGTTTTCCACTCTTAAAGATGCTGCACTTATACTTTCAAATAACAGGGATTTAGAAAAGGTTGCTGCAACTATATTTGATATTTCAGAACAGATGAGTTTTAACTTGGAAATTTATAACTACATGCGTGAACATCAAGATGAGAAAGAGCTCGTGGTTGAGCATTATCAAAACTTATCTACTATTTTTTCAAAAACGATTAAAATATTAGAAGAGGATGAAAATCCGATTAAAACACTTAAGCTAAAAGGTGACTTTATTCAACTACTTCCCTTTACTCACAAGTTGACTTCTCGACGTATCTTTTCGCTCTTTTCAACAGATAGTGAGAAGCTTTACTACAAACTTGATGATTATCATCAGATATTTATTCCAGTACAACTCTAATTTAGAAACTATTTAGCATTATTTAAGTATTATCTATATTAAAACCTAATGGTTTTATTAATATAATAATTTTGGATAAATAATGCAAGTAAACATTCCTTTAAAACAAGTTGTAGATAACTCTTATGACATAACAATTGACACATTAAAACCTATGCACTTTGATACTAAAGTAGCAATTATTACTAACCCTAAAGTAGCTGGACTACATTTAGGCTACTTACTCAAAAATATTACTGCAAAAGAGCTTTACATCATAACTGTTCCTGATGGTGAAGAGTATAAAAATCAAGACTCAATAAATCTCATATTAGAATCTCTTTTTAACCATAAATTTAATCGTAAATCAAAACTTATCGCATTTGGTGGTGGTGTTATTGGTGATATGACAGGGTATGCTGCGAGTATATATCAACGTGGTATTGATTTTATTCAAGTTCCAACTACTCTTCTTGCTCAAGTTGATTCTAGTGTTGGTGGTAAAACAGGGATGAATAATAAGTATGGAAAAAACCTTATTGGTGCATTTCATCAGCCAAGTAGTGTTTACATAGACCCATATTTTTTAGCAACTCTTCCATCAAGAGAGTTTGGTGCTGGTCTTGCAGAGGTAATCAAGATGGCTGTGACTTTTAATAGAGATTTTTTTGAGTACCTTTGCAGTGCTGATTTAAAAACTGAAGATGCAATTCATAAAATGATTCAACAAGCCGTTCAAACAAAGGCTGATGTAGTTGCAAAAGATGAAAAAGAGAATGGAATAAGAGCTGCTCTAAACTATGGTCACACTTTTGGTCATGTTATAGAAAAAGAGACAAAATATACTAAGTATCTTCATGGTGAAGCTGTATCTATTGGAATGGTTATAGCAAATGAAACAGCTGTGAAAATGAATCTTATGACTATAGATGAAGCTACACAAGTTAAAGTACTTTTAGAAAAATATGATTTACCTGTGACTTATACAATAGACAATGTTGAAGAATTTTATGAAACATTTTTCTTAGATAAGAAGAGCTCTGATTCTTCTATAACTTTTATTATTCCTGTTGGTTTAGGGGCTGTTAAAATTACAAACGAGTGTGAAAAAGAGATGATACTCTCTGTCCTCTCTAGTTTCGGAGATGCTTGATGAAGATTAACTCTCTCATTTTAGGACTATTAATAACTCTCTCTACTCTTCTTAATGCAGGAAATATCTCTCTTGTAGTAGATATAAATAAATCAAAAGTTTTAGAAGAACAGAAAATGCTTTTAGCAAAAAAAGAGTTCGAGAAGACAGCGAAGACACTCCGTTATGAAGAACAACTTTTGGAACTAGAAAAACAGATACCTGACAGTAACACATGGATTAAAAGTTATGCATCTTATTTAACTTCTTTAGATGTAAGAAGTAGTCTGACAAAAATCAAAATTCGTATTGAATATTTAAGAAAACATGCCAAATCTCTTAGTGAACAAGATGAACTTAATGCTCTTATCTCTAAAGAAAATATAATTAGATCTCAAGTTGAAAAACTTAAAAGCAAGGATAGTGCACCATTTTCTAAACTTATAACACCACCTACTATTAATGAGATAGAACGCATTACAAATCCATTTGATATTTTTACAGGTATTACTGTTATTAAAACATTAAACGCCAACTTTGAAGAGTACAAGCTTAGACGTGATACTTTAATGAAACTTATTATTTTACTTCGTAAAGAGAATGAAATATATCGTTTACTAGAGCAAGTAGATACTACTTCAAAGTATAAAGAGGTAAAGGAGTATAAATTTCTTCAGTTAGAACGTTTTGAAACAGCACTTGATACAATGACTGTTGCACTAGAAGTTTATCAAAAAAGACTAGAAATTGTAGAGGTTGGTGTTAATAAAGACATTGAGAATCAGACTATTAGGTTGATGAAGATAGGAACAGCTATTTTAATTGTCTTTTTTATATTCTTTTTACTTAAGCTGTTTGTAAAAAAATACATAACTGATAATGAACGATTTTATATGGCAAATAAAATTATTACATTTACAAATTTTACAATCATTATTTTAATCCTATTTTTTAACTATATAGAAAATGCTGCTTATCTAGTAACTATATTAGGTTTTGCTTCTGCCGGTATTGCCATCGCTATGAAAGATTGGTTTATGAGTATTTTAGGATGGCTTGTAATTGTTTTTGGTGGTAGTGTTCATGTTGGTGATAGAATTCGTGTAGATATGGATGGTATGAAATATGTTGGTGATGTTATGGATATTTCACTTCTTCGTATGACAATACTTGAAGATATCACACTGACTTCTATAATGCAAAACCGTAGAGCAGGGCGTATTATATTTGTTCCAAATAACTATGTATTTACACGTATGATTGCAAACTACACACATAATTCACTGAAGACTGTTTGGGATGGAGTGAAAATTACTATTACTTTTGATTCTAACCATAAAAAAGCTATGCACTTAGCTAAGGAAATTACACGTAAGTTTTCTAAAGGTTATACAGAGATTACAAGAAAACAGCTTAATAAACTTCGTCAACATTATAGTTTAAAAAATACTAATGTTGAACCTCGAATTTTCTCATTTATAGCACCTAATGGTATGGATATAGAATCATGGTACTTAACAAATGCTTATGGGACACTCACATTAAGAAGTGTAATTTCAACTGAAATAGTTGATGCTTTTAATGCCGAAGATGACATTACCATAGCATACCCTACACAACAACTCAATGTATCTATGCAAGGTGCAAAAGAGATAGAACATAATAATGAGTTAGTTTAGATGAAGAAAAAAGTATTTTTTAAAACATTTGGTTGTAGAACAAATATTTACGATTCACAAGTGATGATGTCATCTATGGCTGATTATGAAGTAACCGAAAATGAAGCAGAGGCGGATGCTATCGTTATCAACTCTTGCACAGTTACAAATGGTGCAGATACTCATGTTCGTTCATACATCTCTGGAGTTGAAAAGTCTGGCAATGAGGCAAAACTTTTTCTGACAGGATGTGGGGCTCATACTAAGGGTGAGTCACTTTTAAAAGAGAACCGTATTCATGGTGTTTTCGGTCAGAGTGAAAAAGAGAAGATAGATACACTTTTAAAAAAAGAGCAACCATTTTACGATCCTGGTGACTTGAACCATATTGATGATGTAATAGTAGATGATTTTGTTGGTAAGAGTAGGGCATTTATAAAGATTCAAGAGGGGTGTAATTTCAGATGTTCTTACTGTATTATTCCTTTTGTTCGTGGTGATGCTAGAAGTATGAATGAAGAGAGAATCTTAGAGCAGGTCTCTCGTTTAGCTATAAATGGTTTTGGTGAGTTTATTTTAACGGGAACAAATGTAGGTTCTTATGGTCAAGACTCTAAAACATCTCTAGCAAAACTTATGAAAAGAATGTCTCAAATTCGTGGAGTTCGTCGTATACGTTTAGGAAGTGTTGAGCCGATACAGATAGGGGATGAGTTTAAAGAGATACTTGATGAGCCTTGGATGGAGAGACATATGCATATTGCTCTGCAACATACATCTCCTACAATGCTTAAACTTATGAATAGAAGAAATGTTTATAAGCAAGATAGAGAACTATTTGAGTTTTTAGCAGATAAGGGTTATGCAATTGGAACGGACTTTATTACGGGTCACCCTGGCGAGAGTGAAGAGTTATGGTTAGAAGCTATGCAAAATGCTAAAGAACTACCTCTTACTCATCTTCATGCCTTTACATACTCTAAACGTGATGGAACACCATCTGCAACTATGAAACCAGAAGTAAATGGTCGAGTTGCTAAAGAGAGACTCCATGAGATACAAGATCTTATAAATACTAAGAACCTAGCATTTAGAAAAGCTTTTAGCGGTGAACTTGATGTTCTTGTAGAGTCTGAGAAAAATGGTCTTTACCATGGAATAGATCAACATTTCAATAAAATAATTATTGACTCAAAAGAGGATTTACTTGGTAACTGGATAACAGTTCCAAGTTATCAAAATAAAGAGGATTGTAACTATGCCAACATCTAAATCAAATCGTATAGCCATATATGTATCTGCATTTATTATTATATTATTAATTCTTTTTGCTGTGTTTAGAGATAATGCACAAGCTGTTACTCTAGCCCAAGCAACTACCATGCTAAATGAAAAAAGTGTTCAAAAAGTCATCGTATCTAAGGAGTACATATATCTCAAAACAGAGTTTGGTGTATTTAAAATAGCTTCATCTCAAGTGACTCCTAAACTTTTTATTGATTATAAGGTAGAGGTTCGTAGTGAGTCTAATATCTTGGTTTATATTTTATATATTGTACTATTTTTAGGACTTGGGACATTGGGTATACGTTTTATTCAGAAGAGAGATAACCTTACATTTAGTCTTAATGGTGTTGAAAAAGGTGTTTCGTCTGAGTCGATGCCTCTTCAAAATAGTGCTATAGAAGTGACTAAGAGTGATGTCTGTTTTGATGATATTGGTGGAATAAGTGATGTTAAGATAGAACTTGAAGAGATTATAGATTTTATGAAGAATCCTAAACGCTATAAAAGTTTTGGTGCGAGAATGCCTCGTGGTGTTTTACTTATAGGCCCTCCCGGTGTTGGTAAAACTATGATAGCAAAAGCTGTTGCAAATGCAGCGGAAGTCCCTTTTTACTATCAGAGTGGAGCATCTTTTGTTCAGATATATGTAGGAATGGGTGCAAAAAGAGTACATGAACTCTTTGCCGCTGCAAAGAAAAATGCTCCAAGTATCATTTTCATTGATGAGATAGATGCTGTTGGTAAGAAACGTGGTGGAGAGAGAAATGATGAGAGAGAGGGGACCCTCAACCAACTATTAACGGAGATGGATGGTTTCGAAGGTTCTAGTGGTGTTATCGTTGTAGCTGCTACAAACAAGATAGATGTTCTTGATGAAGCACTTCTTCGTGCTGGGCGTTTTGATAGACGTATTTTTGTAGAGCTTCCAACAAAAAGAGAACGTGAATCTATTTTGATGAAATACTTAGCAAAAATTCCGCATGAGTTGGATGTGAAAGTAATCGCAAATATGACAGTTGGTTTTAATGGGGCAGCCTTAGCTGCACTAGTAAATGAAGCTGCTCTTCTCTCTTTACGTCAAAATGATTTTCATGTAACATTAGAGCATTTTCATCAAGTGAAAGATAAGGTAATGTTTGGAAAGAAAAAACTTCAGATGTTAAATGATGAACAAAAAGCTTATCGTATAACATATCAGTCTGCAAAAGTTACTGTGGCTACATACTTTGATATGCCTTTTGAAAAATTAATGCTCTCAAATGAAAAACTTACACCTGTAACGGATGAACCATTCATTAAACAAGAACTCCAAGCGAGAGTTATAATGCTTCTTGCTGGTATGGTAGCTTGTAATATCAAGTTTAATGACCATTCAAATAGTGCTAGGAATGACTTAACTGAAGTTAAAGAGATAGTTCGTAATATGTGTGAAAGTTATGGAATGGGAGAGTCTTTACTCTCAAATGAAGTTGAACAACAAGAGATAATCTCTCAACTTACAAAAGAATGTAAAGAACTCCTTCTTTCTATGACAAGTGTTCTTCAAAGTGTAGAATCTATACTTTTAGAGAGAGAAAGCATCACTAAAGATGATGTTAAAGCATTAATCAATGAAATTCTTTAGTGGTTTCTCTCTTATAAATGAAGAGTATCTTTTTGAAGAATATATAGAAGGGAGTCAGTATAGTATTTGTGGTTTTAGCTATGGTGCGATTAAAGCACTAAATGCTACATCTGAGATGCTAAAAAACTCTCAACGAGTAGATAGACTACAACTCTTTTCTCCTGCATTTTTTCAAACTAAAGAGGAGAAGTTTAAGCGTTTACAACTAATGAGTTATAAAAAAAGTAAACTACTTTACCTCAAGCAGTTTATGAAGGGATGCTTCTTTCCTTATGAAGAAAAGATAGTTGAAAATATAGATACTGATATCTCGGAGCTCAAAGAGTTACTAGAGTATGAGTGGTCAATAGAGAGACTAAAAGATATAGCTGATAAAGGTGTGAAGATAGAAGTCTATTTAGGCTCTTGTGATGCCATAATAGATGTCCAACAAGCAAGAGAATTCTTTTTAGAAGTTGCAACTGTGACATATATAAAAGAAGCAAATCATTTTTTATTATTAAACTAAAGGATTACAATGAGTGAAATAAAAATAGGCGTAATAACTGCAAGTGATAGAGCAAGTAAAGGTATATATGAAGATATTTCTGGTGTAGCAATTCAAGATACTATGAAAGATTATTTAAAAAGTGAATTTAAGATAGTTTATAGATGTATTCCTGATGAGCAAGATATTTTAGAAGCGACTATGAAAGAGCTATGTGATGAAGAAGGCTGTTGTTTAGTTGTAACAACTGGTGGAACAGGTCCTGCACTTCGCGATGTAACTCCTGAGGCAACTGAAAATGTATGTCAAAAAATGATGCCAGGTTTTGGTGAACTCATGCGTCAAGTGAGTCTTCAGTATGTCCCAACAGCTATTCTCTCTCGTCAAACAGCAGGGATAAGAGGTAAGTCTCTTATTATCAATCTTCCTGGAAAACCAAAATCTATAAGAGAGTGTTTAGATGCAGTTTTTCCAGCAGTACCTTACTGTATAGATTTACTTGAAGGTCCTTTTATTGAGACAGATGAAAATATTATAAAAGCATTTAGACCAAAGGCTAAGTAAGTATTAGGTCCTAGTATGCATTTAAAAAATAGTCTTAGAAATATTGGATTTATTATAATATTAGGCTGGAGTAGCTGCTTTAGTTCAGAGTTTATAGTCGAAGATGTAGATAAGAATGGAACAAAAAATAGTACTTGGATCGTTTTACCATATCTTTTTAGTTCAGAGTCAACAGGTCTGACTGGTGGTGTAATTGGGATTTTTAATGGTTTTATCCAACCTCAAATGAGTATGTTTATTACCGCTTATAAGGGTGAAAAAATTCCAGTCGAAAATATCAAAAATACAAATAACTCTAATGAAAATAAAGCAAGTTCTAAAGGTCTTGCTTTTGGTATAAATGGGTATAAGCCAACTTTCTTTAAAAGAACATTTATATCACTTTTAGGGAATTTTGCTTACTATCCAAATCAAAAAGTTTATTTGAATGGGACTAATGATTCTACTAAAAATGATGAGTCAACTGAGATAACTAACTTTACACCTTTTCGGACTAAGGGGTATAACAATTGGGTTCGCTTAGATTTTCGTTATGTAATTCCTATTGGCGAAGGAAAACATGATTCAACCCCAATTATAAAATTAAAACGAGGTATAGCTGTAAATCGTGACGAAGTAGGAAATCACCTTCCTTTTGTCACAGGACAGACAATAGTAGGTACAGAACTCTTTTATACTAAGTTTACAGCAGATCGGCTCACGAATGAACCATCACTCAATGCAAATGGATTAAGAGTGTATTGTGAACATGATAATACAGACTATCCGGATAATCCTTCTCGTGGCTACAATATGAGAGTAAGTTATTCAGTTGATTTTGGACTTGGAAATTCGAACCAAAGTTGGAATGCAATCGAAGCAAGTTATTCCCATTATCTTGAACTTCCAAATTTTAATTGGAGTAGACAAAATGTCATAGCCTTTAATGCTTGGAGTGCATACTCGCCTTCTTGGGATAAATCTAAAAAAAATGAGAATGGACTACTAGATAAAAACCAACCTCCAATGTGGGAAGGTGCAAGGCTAGGTGGATTTACTAGAATGAGAGGATATGATACAAATCGTTTTAGTGATAAGGCAGCAATATATGCAGCATTAGAGTATAGGGTCATCCCTGACTATAATCCTTTACGTGGTCAAGATTGGAATCCTGTTCCTATTGATTGGTTTCAAACAGTCCTTTTCGTGGAAGCGGGTAGAGTGGCACCAACTTACAATTTAAAAACTTTTACAGAAGATTTAAAATATGATGTAGGAGTTAGTCTTAGGGCCTTAACAGCAAAAGTTCCGATGCGTTTTGAAGTGGCCTACGGTCAAGAAGGTGTAAATATGTGGGTAATGATAAAGCAACCTTTTTAAAGGTTACTTATATAGATAGTCTAATTCCTACTGGGCAGTGGTCACTACCTGTAATGTAGTCTAAGATAAAAGCATCTTCAAGGGACTCACATAAATCTTCACTTATAAAGAAATAATCAATTCTCCATCCTACATTATTTAATCTGGCGTTTGAACGATAAGACCACCAACTATATCTATCTGCTTCATCACCATTTACATAACGAAAACTATCTATATATCCATGGTCAACAAGTTTATCCATCCATTCTCTCTCAATAGGTAAAAAACCTGATGTTTTCGAGTTGGCTTTTGGATTTTTAAGATCTATCTCTTTATGTGCAGTATTTACATCTCCACAAATAACTATACTTTTTCCCTCTTCTCTCAGTTTTTCACAGTGAGTAAGTAAATCATCATAAAACTTCATTTTATAGTCTAATCTTTCTTGATTTTTCTGACCATTTGGAAAGTAGATATTAAAGAGGACAATATCATCATAATGAGTCTCAACAATGCGACCTTCATTCATCGTGTCTATATGATTGTCTGTTGAAGAATAGTCTGATTTTAGCATTGAAAAAGTAGCAGTTCCACTGTAGCCTTTTTTCTCTGCAGAGTTCACTGTTAGCTCTTCGTACTCTTTTACAAAAAGACCTTCTGGTATCTGCTCAGGAAGAGCTTTTATCTCTTGGAGACATAAGATGTCAGTCTGGCGTTCATCTATCCATTTAAGAGCTTCTTTTATGCCTACAGCACGTATTCCATTGACATTCCACGAGATTATTTCTATTGAGTCTGACATAAGATTTTACCTTTTGAAGTTTTATAAGGATTGTAGCAAAATTTACTTTTACTACCTAAGCCTCATTTTATAAATAGTTATTATTCAGCACTCTTTTATTTGTGAGGGAGTAAAATACAACAGAAAAACATATAAGGACAATAAAAATGAAAAAAACTACTAAAATAGTCTTATGTACTTTGGCTATTTGTGCTTCAACCACTCTTATAGCTTCAGAAGCATATACTCCAATATCGTATGGTGTGAAGAGTCAAGGAATGGGTGGTGTAAGTATCGCTAATGTTCAAGGGGCAGAGAGCGGTTTTGCAAATCCAGCTCTTTTGTCATTTGTCAAGAGTAATGAAGTCTCTTTGGGTGGGACATATGCAAAGCAAGATGCTGATATAACTGCTAATGATGGTTCAGGTATTCAAATGTATACTAATAAAGAAGATACTCTTTCACCTTACCTCTGTTTTAACTATCATTTAACAGAAAATTTAAATATAGGTGCAGGAGTTACAGACTACTCTTTGAAAAATTATTTTCATAGTAATGGAAATACTAGTGGCACAGAGCTTCAAAAGAGAAGAGTAAGTATTCCACTGAGTTATGCTTTACATAATTTTTCTCTTGGAGCTACTCTTATATATGAAAAACTCACATATACCTTTACAGATGAAGAGGTGTCATCTACTATTAATGATGATAATTTTGGATATGATTTAGGTTTAGCATACAACTTTAAAGAGATAGGTCTTCTTATTGCAATAGATTATAAATTACAAATTAAGCATCCTCTATACGATGGTATTGATAAATTTGATATAAATTCAGCAAGTGAAATTGGAATTGGTGCTAGTTGGAATATTTTGAATTCACCACACATGGTAGCAGTTGATTATAAGCGAATTAACTCTTCAGAAATGATATCAGATGTTAGTAATATAGAGACGTTTTGTAAAGATCAAAATGTCTTTGCAATTGGCTACATGTATGATGCAAAAAAATGGCAAGCGAGAGTTGGGTATAAATATGTCAGTAGTTTATATACAGGAACTAATTCTTTTATTGATGTAATATTTCCATTTGCTACAACATCACACTATACAGTAGGTGGGAGTTATATGTTTAATAATAGTTTTTCAGTAGATATGTCAATGCTGTATGCGACTTATAATAAAGATAGTTATTTTGATGATGATGGTGATATTATTGCTTATAATGTAAATAGTAACCCTATCTCTCTCTCTTTAGGTCTTAACTATACTTTTTAAAAGTTTAAAGGTAAGTGTTTCCACTTAAAAGTGGAAACAAAAAGGGTAAAAAAAAAGGACTAAACGAAGTCTACTTTTGTAACATGGTGTTTCATACCAAGTGATTCTTGAGGACAACCTAGAGCTAAACCTAGCATCTGTTGCATATGAAGAACAGGAAGAGAAACTTCACGTCCTATAGCAGCTGAAAGGTGATCTGTTTGTGTATCAAGTTTAAGGTGACAAAGTGGACATGGTGTCACAATAAAGTCAGCATTTTGATCCATAGCACCAGCAACAACATTTCCAGCTAAAATAGCTGAAGTTTTTGGTGCTTGAAGTTCAACATGGAAACCACAACATTTTGTTTTTTCTTCATACTGAACACTTTCAGCACCACAAGCGATAATTAAATCATCAAGTGAACGAGGGTTATAAGGGTTTTCAGCTGTCTTATGAGTTTCGTTTTGAAGCTCTGAAGGACGGATGTTATGACAACCATAAAATGGCGCGATATTAAACTGAGAAAGTGGAGTAACTACCATTTCTGCAATTTTATCAAGACCAATATCGTCAATGATAGCGTATAAAAAGTGAGTAATTAAAGAAGTACCTTTGTACTCTAAACCAACTTCTGCAAGTTTTACATTTACTTTTGCTTTTAAATCTGCATTGTTATCTAAACGGTGTTTAGTCATTGCAGTATTAAGTTGACAAGTATTACAAATAGTAACCATTGTAAGACCATGTTTTTCAGCATAAGCGATATTTCTAGCATTTAGTACTAGAGATAAAAAGTCATCATAATCTTGTAGGTGAGAAGCTCCACAACATGAAGCTTCTGTTAACTCTACTAGTTCGATATTTAATTTTTCAGCTACTGCCATAGTTGACATATATTGCTCAGGAGTACTCTGTTTAGCAGTACAACCTGTAAAAAGTGCGTATCTTAATTTTTCCATTTATTAACTCCTAGAACTTTGCAGTTGATGAAGATTTAACTAATTTCTTAATCTCATCTAAATTATCTGATTTTGTAATACCCCATGGTGGAACAATTTTACCTTTAACAAACATTCTTGCTGCTAGTGGAAGGTGCTTAACAACTGCTAAACCTTCAGAGTAAAGAACCATTCCACCCTCATCAAGTACACCATTTCTAGCTATTGAATGTTTAAATCCAACTGCATGACGAGTAGCAACATTTGAGTTAGCAACACCCTCTTTGAATAGCATGTTGTGAAGTTTTGTGATCTTCTCAATTGGATTAACATCTTTTGGACATACTTCCGCACACTCCATACACTTAACACAGTCCCAAAGACCTTGTTTCTCTTGGTGAAGGTCAACAAGTCTATCTGTATGTGCATCATCACGAACATCAGCTTCAAAACGGTAAGCTTTAGCAAATGCAGCAGGACCAAAGAAGTCTTCATTTACTTCAACAACAGGACATGCATAGTGACAAGCTCCACATTGGATACATAAGTCAGCTTCATTTAACTCTTCAGCTTCCTCCGGAGTAACTAAATGCTCATGTTCTGGATGTTCATCAACATCAGAAATTAAGTATGGCTTAATAGCATCATGTTTTTCCCAGAAATCACCCTTATCGATGATAAGGTCTTTAACCGCACGTTTGATACTAAGTGGTTCGATAGTCATTTCATCGCCCCAGTACTCAATCATAGTAGTCATAGATTCTTTACAAGCAAGAGTTGAACGACCATTTACTTTGATGGCACATGCTCCACAGATACCGTGACGACAAGATCTTCTATAAGAAAAACTTCCATCGTGGTCCCATTTAATTCTGTTTAATATATCTAAAACAACCTCTTCTGAAGTTACTTCCATCTCATAGTTTTCATAGTATGGAAGATAATCTTCATCAGCATTGAAACGAAATACTTTGAAGTTTACTTTTTGCGAGGTAACTGTATTTTTACTCATAATTTTCTCTCCCTTTCTTAGTAAGTTCTAGCTCTAAGTTCATGTTTTCCAAGAACTACATCCATATAATCTAACTTGATGTTTCCCTCTTTATCCATGTAAGCCATAGTGTGTTTAAGGAAATCTTCATCATTACGAGTGTCGAAATCCTCTCTATAGTGAGCACCACGGCTCTCATTTCTAGCAATAGCACTCTCAACAATAAACGCAGAATAGTCAAGCATATGTCCAAATTCGATAGCTTCTTGAAGTTCAGTGTTAAAGATTTTTGATTTATCTTTGATCCGAATATTTTTAAACTTGGAACGAAGCTCTTTAATAGTGTCTATAGCAATTTGAAGAGTCTCAGCTGTTCTAAATGCACCAGCATTTGCTGTCATACACTGTTGAAGATCTTCCCTAAGACCTGGAACAGTCTCACTACCATTGTTTCCAATGATGAAGTCTATTTCAGCTAGAGCAGTTGCTGCATCTTCTACTGTAGCAGGACGTAGTTCAATTTTGTCAATCTCTTCAACCATTGTTTTACCAACAAAACGACCAAAAAGAAGTGCTTCAAGAACAGAGTTCGCACCAAGACGGTTTGCACCGTGAACAGATACACAAGAACACTCACCAGCTGCATAAAAACCTTCAATAAGCTCATCATTATTAAGACGAACATTACCAGCAATATTAACTGGAATACCACCCATAGAGTAGTGTGCAGTAGCAGAGATAAGAATAGGCTCTTTAATCATGTCAAGACCTAAGAAAGTGATAGCTAAATCACGAAGTTCAGGTAGTCTTTCCATAATAAGATCTTTTCCAAGGTGTGTTACATCAATAAAAACAGCATCTTTTCTTGGACCAACACCACGACCTTCACGGATTTCATTAAGGATAGCACGAGACACTACATCACGAGATGCAAGTTCCATAGCATTTGGAGCATATTTCTCCATAAATCTTTCACCCTTAGAGTTAAAAAGACGTCCACCTTCACCACGAGCAGCTTCAGAGATAAGGACACCATTCCCTGAAAGACCTGATGGGTGAAACTGTACAAATTCCATATCTTCTAAAGGAAGACCATGACGAGCAACGATTGATAAACCATCACCAGTATTTGCATGAGCATTTGAATTGATTTTATATGAACGAGCATATCCACCAGTTGCAAACATTACAGACTTAGCATTAAAAATTGCCATTTGCATATCACGAAGATTAAAAGCAACAATTCCAGATACTTTTCCATCTTTGTAGATTAAGTCAGCAGCATACCACTCATCCCAAAACTTAACGCCAGCACGGTGTGCTTGCTCATAAATAGTCTGTAAAAGTGTAAGACCTGTTCTGTCTTTTGCATAACATGCACGAGGAGAAGATTGTCCACCAAAAGGGCGTTGAGCAATTTTCCCATCAGGAGTTCTACTAAAGGCAGCACCCATTCTCTCTACCCAACGGATAGTCTCAGGAGCTTTTGAACACATAAACTCAACTGCATCTTGATCAGCTAGATAATCAGAACCTTTAACTGTATCAAACTCATGAAGCTCAACACTATCTTCATCACTAAACGCTGCATTAACACCACCTTGTGCCGCACCAGAATGACTTCTTAGTGGGTGTAGTTTTGTAATAACAGCAACTTTTTTACCTGCATTTTGCAACTCTCTAGCTGCTGCACATCCCGCAAGACCTGCACCAACAACAATCGCATCGTAAGTATAAATAGGAATACTCATTCAATTTCCTTGTAATTAAAACTATATAATAAAAGAGATTATATCGAGATAAGTCTTAGTGGAGGTTAAATTGTTTCTTTGTAGGAGTTTAAAGTGAGGGTGTTACTAATTGAGACATAGTTAAACTATATCTCTTTTTCAGCTAAATCTCTTGTTTGAAGGATTCTGTTTGTACCTGTTGTTTTTGCATATTGTAATATTTCTTTTGCTTGACGAGTCGCTTCATCAAGATTAGTATTATTAGGTTTAATAATAAAACCACCACTAACAGTGATAACAACTGGACCTTTATTTGGAACATTGAATTTTAACTCTTCAATACTTTGACGAATGAGTTCCATATCTTTAAATGCTTGTTCTTTAGAGTGACGAGAGAACACTAAAGTAAACTGATTATAGTCAGTTCTGGCAATAACATCTACTGGTTGTTCATGCAGAGATATAGTGTAAGCTATTTTTTTAAGAATATTCTGTGTAAGTTCTTGTGAAAATGCGCGTTTACTTTTAGAAAAATTATCCATTTCTAAGATAGTAACAGATGTAAAGTTACTATCTTTTAGGTTCTTTTTGTTTGAGTAAGAGTTAATCATTCCTTTATGGTTATTAATACCTGTTACAGAGTCAATCATTGTAGGATTGTCCGTTGTAACAGTTTTTCTACTCATACGCATTGAGATAGCATCTGCTTCAAGTGTATAGATATCATGAGATATTTTATTTTTGTCTATTTGATATAAAAATTCTATATCTTTATATATAGAAAATAGTTTCTTTCTGTACCAAAGTGTAGCAAGGAAAATAAGGCCAAATACAATAATAGTTGCAATCTTAATGATATTGAATTTATTCTGATTGTACTGGATGTTTTTAAGTAGTATGTTATTTATATGTGTAATAATAGCTGTAAAAGAATTACTAAGTGCTTCTTTAGTTAATTGATTTAATTTATCATTGTCATTTTCTACATAGTACTCATGTGCAGATTCATTAAAAGCAGTTGTAAGCTCTGAAAGTATTTTTAAGTCATTTAAATACTCTTTTTCATTACCAAATACAAGTTTATCTGTATAGTCATATTTGTAAAGATTTTTAAGTTTATCTATCTCTTGATGTAGTTGTGTACTTTTTCCGTTGAACTGAATAAGAGCTAGTTCAACATCATCTTTCTCTAAGCTAGTTAAAGAAGAAATAATATTTTTTTGCTTGCTAAGATTATTTACTTTTTCAAATGAGAGTTGCTGTTCTAAAGTTAACATCATAGCGATAAAGGAAACCATTAGCACGAAAAGAAGGTATGTATTTAAGTTAGTAAAGATTTTTTTAATTGAGTGTTTCATATATAGTTTTCCTAAAGATGTTATAATAAAGAGTTATTCTATATCGGCAGATGTTAATATATGCTTAAAAATTAAAGGTATTATGTATTGAACTTAGAAAATCATTTTATATCACAGTTTTGTAACAAACATATCGGTGATGATGGTGCATTTATTGATGGTTATGTTTATTCTAAAGATGCATTCTTTGAAAATGTGCATTATAAAAAAGAGTGGTTATCTTACTTTGACATAGCGCACAAAGCAATGATGGTAAATATTTCAGATGCAGTAGCTATGAATGCTAAACCAAAATATGCGCTATTGAGTGTCGCCATGCCTAAGTGTATGACTAAAGTTGATATGCAAGAGTTAGCAGATGGTTTTAAAAGTGTTGCTAAGAAGTTTAACCTTGAAATAATTGGTGGTGATACTATTAGTAATACTAAGTTAGATATAACAGTAACCATCATTTCAAAAACATCAAGACCCCTTTTGAGAACGAAAATAAGAAACAATTACCTTTTCGCATATACAGGTGAAATTGGTAAGTCAGCTAAAGAATTGAGAAAACTTTTTAACTTAGGAAATATACATAAAAAGTCAAAATTTACTAATATTGAACTAAGAGAAGATTTTGTGGAGAAGTCGCAGAGAATTCTTAAGGCCGGAATGGATATTTCAGATGGTATTTTTAGTGATTTAGATAAAATGTCATCACTAAACAATATAGGTATTAAATTTATAAAAAAAATGCCAAAAACCGTAGCTTGTAGTGGTGAAGAATATGAGATGTTAGTAGCATTTGATGCCAGAGATAAAAAGGCACTTAAACGTAGAGCACAGCAGAGTAGAACACCACTGAGTATCTTTGCTAAAGCTACTAGAAATAGATATATAAACAGATGTAAAGCACATCATTTTTAAGGAAGTAAAAAATATGGATAGATTTTATTCACTTGCCCATGCAAGTATTGATTTTCACTTTAAGCAATCTCCTCGTGATTTTGTTGTAGAAGAGTTACCTCTTTATGAGTTTTCAGGAGAAGGTGAACACCTTATTCTTCTTATTAGAAAAAAGAACTTATCAACAAATGAGATGATAGGTCAATTAGCAAGATATTTAGGTATAAAAAATAAAGAGATAGGTTATGCAGGTCTTAAAGATAAGCATGCAATGACTAAACAGTATATATCTATTCATAAAAAGCATGAAGAAGCACTTGATAACTTTAACTTTGAAGGTATTAAAATCATCTCTAAAACTTATCATAACAATAAGATTAGAATAGGACACCTTAAAGGAAATCGTTTTTACATCAAAATTAAAAAAGTAAATCCTACAAGTGCCGCTAAAATAGATGAAGCACTTAAAAATATTAAAAATGCAGGTATTCCAAACTATTTTGGTTATCAACGTTTTGGAAATGATGGTGATAACCATATCTTAGGTGAAAAATTAGCTAAAGGTGAAGCAAGAGAGCGTAACCCTAGAGTCAAAAGACTCCTTATAAATGCTTATCAATCACATCTTTTCAACCTATGGTTATCTCGTAGACTTGAAATTAACTCTTTAGTATCTAGTTTTGAAGTAAAAGAAATAGAGACACTTCTAAATATGCCAAATGATGAAGTGACAAAGATGAAAGCTCAAACACATCCATTTAAACTTATAAGTGGTGATACGATGGAACACTATCCTCATGGTAAGCTTTTTGAGTTTGATGGAGCAGCAGAAGATTTAGAACGTTTTAATGAGCGTTTAATTAGTGTAACTGGTCTTCTTTGTGGTCAAAAAGTTAGAATGTCTACAGGTGCAGCTGGAGAGATAGAAAAAGGTTTTGATGATGAGATAAACGCTGATGGAGCAAGAAGATATGCATGGATATATCCTACTGATATAGAAGGGCGTTTTAACCCTGTAGAAGCTCAGTATGAGATGAACTTTACACTTCCAAAAGGTGCATATGCTACAGTACTAATAGAAGAAATAGCAAAAAGGAAAATTAATTAATGCAAAAAAGACATATAACATCAGCAATCTCTCAAGGATTTGGAAAGTTTGCTAGTAAAGAGTTCCCTCACTGGTTTCAAAAAATTGTAAATAGTTCATATGTTGGACTTATGGGTCTTGATATGAGTGACTTCCATCATCCTAGTACTTACAAAAGTTTGAATGCTCTTTTTACTAGAAATCTCAGAGAAGCTAGAACTTACTCTCTTGATGCAGAAGATTTTATATCTCCTTGTGATTCTCTTATCTCTGAGACAGGAACGATTACAGAAGACTATGCTTTACAGATTAAAGGTATGAGATATAAATGTGCTGACTTTATCGGAAGTGAGTTTAGTGATGAAGAGAAGGCTATCGTTGATGATGGTACTTTTATAAACTGTTATTTATCTCCAAAAGATTATCATCGTTACCATATCCCAACAAATCTTAAAGTGATTAAAGCTGTTCATGTTCCAGGTAAATTTTATCCTGTAAATATGCCTTCACTTAAAAAGAGACTAAACCTTTTTATTGAGAATGAGCGTGTTGTTATTCTTTGTGAAGCGACAAACGGAAAGAGATTTTACATGATTTTAGTGAGTGCTTTAAATGTTGGGGTAATGAAGGTTAGTTTTGAACCCCTTATCCAAACAAACGCTATTGCTACATCTCCTCAAACATATGAGTTTGATAATCTTCATCTTAATAAAGGTGATGATTTTGGTTGTTTTGAAATGGGTTCAACTATTATCATTCTTACTCAAAAAGAGATGCTTGATGTAAGTGTAAATGCTGGACAAGATGTTAAGTTTGCTCAAACGATAGCGAAAATCAACTAAGAGATAAAAATGTTAACATCTGAAAGAAACATCTTTGTAGAGAGAATCTTCAGTGAAAAACAATTTTTTGAAAAAGAGATTTTAAATGTTACTTGTAATAGTGATAGAATAGATATTATGGATATCTTAGCTAAAAGAATAATACGGATTTTACTAAGAGAAGAGCTTAGTTTTTTACATATGAGTGACCTAAGTAACTTTCGTTTCTCTTTAATAAAACATATTTTATTTAAAGAGATAGCAAATGAGTGGGTCTCTTACTCTCAAGAAAGTCTTGGTTATAACAAAGATAAAGCATATGATGTTATTCAAGAAAAAAAGAATGCTCTTTTCCTCCTTACATTAGTTAAAGAGTATTTTATTCAGTATAAGGTTTACTTTACCCAAGAAATATCAGACACCTTTATTGAACTTATCGAAAATATGCCAAGTCAAACTATGGATAATGCACTGATAAGAGAAGTTATTAAGAGTGATTTTGTTAAAGATCATAATATTTCAGTTGTTTATAGCTACTCTCAACTCTGGTCAAGAGTACGAAATGCTCATCTAGCTAAAAAAACAAAAATTACTAAACTACAGATACAAATATCAGAGGCAACGGACTCAGTAGTACTAAGAAAGTTAGAGT
>Ga0256826_1000158_pt1 | contig 36333 bp, 31 predicted proteins | sample CV79metaG_FD_185975 | JGI IMG/M metagenome (GOLD analysis project Ga0256826, IMG submission 185975) | Hydrothermal vent microbial communities from East Pacific Rise, Pacific Ocean - CV79 | ecosystem: Environmental > Aquatic > Marine > Hydrothermal vents | place: Pacific Ocean: East Pacific Rise...
GTACATCGTGATGTTGGATAAAGCGCTGCTTTATCTGGCTCCGTCAGTCGATGCCTTTGGCATATCTCCTTTTGGTGCTAACCCTAAAAAAGCCAAGCAGTTGGCTTTTTCTTAACGGGTTATTACATCATACCCGGCATGCCCATTTGTGGTGGCATTCCACCGTCGCCTGCTGCTGGTTCCGCTGGTTCTGGTAGGGTGTGGATGGTTGCTTCTGTTGTGAGAAGCATACTTGCTGCTGAGGTTGCATTGGTTAGTGCAACACGTGCTACTTTAAGAGGATCGATGATTCCCTCTGCAAACATATCAACATACTCACCTGTTGCAGCGTTAAAGCCTGTTGTATCATTGTTAGCGGTCTCAATAGCATTAACTACAACACCTGCGTCAAAACCAGCATTGATAGCGATCTGCTTAACCGGTGCTTTAACCGCACGTAAGATGATCTCACAACCAATCTTTTGGTCACCCTCTAACTCAAGAGTAACCTTTGATGCTGCACGTACAAGAGCGGCACCACCACCAATGATGATACCCTCTTCAACAGCTGCTTTAGTTGCAGAAAGAGCGTCATCTACACGGTCTTTTTTCTCTTTCATCTCAGTCTCAGTTGCCGCACCTACTTTGATGACAGCAACACCGCCAGAAAGTTTAGCAAGACGCTCTTGGAGCTTCTCTTTGTCATACTCAGAAGTTGTTGCTTCAAGCATTGTCTTGATCTCAGCAATACGTGCTTGAACGTGCTCTGTAGCACCAGCACCATTGACAATAACAGTGTTATCTTTGTCAATCACAACACGTGATGCTTGACCAAGATCGTCAATCGTTGTTGTCTCTAGTGTACGCCCTACCTCTTCAGATACAACTTGACCACCTGTTAGTGTTGCAATATCTTGAAGCATTGCTTTACGACGATCTCCAAAACCTGGAGCTTTAACAGCAGAGATGTTAAGTACACCACGCATCTTGTTGACGACAAGTGTTGCAAGTGCTTCACCTTCAACATCTTCAGCAATGATTAGAAGTGGACGGTTAGTTTTTTGAACTTGCTCTAATACAGGAAGAAGATCTTTTAGGTTAGAGATCTTTCCATCAAACATCAAGATAAAGGGTTGTTCAATCTCAGCAGTCATCTTCTCTGTGTTGGTGATGAAGTAAGGTGAAAGGTAACCACGATCAAACTGCATACCCTCAACAACATCTAACTCATCAGAGATACCTTTAGCCTCTTCAACAGTGATAACACCATCTTGACCTACTTTTTCCATAGCATCAGCAATCATGTCACCGATGTCTGTGTCAGAATTTGCAGAGATGCTTGCTACTTGAGCGATCTCTTTTTTACCAGCGACTTTAACAGAAGCAGCAGCAAGATGCTCTAAAATCTCAGCCATAGCTTTGTCCATACCACGCTTTACTTCTACAGGGTTAGCACCAGCAGTGATGTTACGTAGACCTTCTGAGAAGATTGCATTTGCTAGTACCGTTGCAGTCGTTGTACCATCACCTGCCTCATCTGCAGTATTTGCAGAGACCTGCTTGATGAGTTGTGCTCCCATATCTTCTAGAGGGTCTTGAAGTTCAACTTCACGTGCCACAGAGACACCATCTTTAGTGATGGCAGGAGCGCCATAGCTCTTTTGGATCAAAACGTTACGACCACGAGGCCCCATTGTCACTTTGACTGCGTCTGTCAGTTGTTGTACACCTGACGCGAGTTTGTTTCTTGCATTGTCTGAGTAGTTAATCTCTTTTGCCATAGTTGTTTCTCCTTTTAAAAAATTATTTGATGATTCCGAAGATATCTTCAACATCTAAGATCAGGTAAGCGTTACCTTCAACGCTAAACTCATTTCCAGCGTACTTACCAAAGACAACAGTGTTATCTACGCTAACGCTCTCTACCTCTTTAGAGACAGCAACAACCTTACCAGTCGATGGCTTCTCTGCAGCACTGTCTGGGATGATAATGCCTGAAGCAGTGGTCTTAGCCTCTTCAGTACGCGATACTAATACACGATTTCCAAGTGGTTCAAAGTTCATGATTATCCTTTATATATGGCGATATTTGCCTTGAATTTTATGAGTGACATACTACTAAAACTAAGCAAATATGTCAATAACTTTAGTCATATACACTAAAGTATTATTAGTCTCATTGAAGCTAGTTTGAAAATCTCGATCAATTTTGATGGTTTTAAGAGAATTTTTAAGAAGATATCTTACTTTTATCTTTCTATAAGCAAGTGATGACTATAATTCCACCCTATTTAAAGCGTGTCACGGTAGCTCAGCTGGTTAGAGCACTGGTCTCATAAGCCGGGGGTCGAGGGTTCAAGTCCCTCTCTTGACACCATTTCAATCCACAATCAAACTTTCAAATCAATATTTATAGTTTTAAAATACGAAGCAGAATGTAATTAGATATAATTTGCAATACAATTCAACAAAACTACTACTATATAAGAAGGATACAACGATGAAAATATCAGAACATAAAGTTGCTACAGAGTTAAACCAGAGTCGTCAAACATTTGCATACTGGAAAAAAGAGCGTCCAGAAGTCTATAACACCATTCGTGGTTATTATGAACTTCGTGAAGCACTAGAAGAGGAAAATCCTGATATCGAAGCGATGCGTCAGATCGTTGCTAACGTAGGTAAGCATATTGATGGCCTAACAGAAAATCTTGAAAAGAGCACAATCGAGATGTTAGAAAAACGTTTAGATGAATCAAAAACAGATAAAGCTAAGTTCAAGGTCTTGGCCGAGTACCGTGCTAATCTCAAGAAGTATCCTAAGTGGGACGCACTCAGAGTGTCATATCAAAAGCATAAAAGAGATTAATCTCTTTTGTACCACCTTCTAGAACGCTTTTGTTCAAAGTGCCATGTTCTTTTTTAAGAAGATGGTAGCATCTTTGACATTGAGTGGTTTGGAGAAATAATATCCTTGAATGAGGTTACAACCTTCTTGGGCAAGAAAGTCAAGTTGAGCCTTAGTCTCTACCCCTTCTGCAATGATCTCTAAGCCAAGGTTATTGGCTAAAGAGATAATCGTTTTAGTAATCGCAACACTCTCTTTCTTCTCTGGAACATGATCAATAAATGATTTATCAATCTTGAGTTTACTCAGTGGTAGCTCTTTAAGATAGTTAAGTGAAGAGTAGCCTGTTCCAAAATCATCAATGGCGATACTGACACCTAGATCTTTGATCGCTTTAAGTTCTTCTATCCCTTTTTCCATCTCACGCATGATAAAACTTTCTGTGACCTCTACTTCGATGCAGTGGCCTGAAAGTTTATACTTATGAAGATACATCTCTAACTCTTCAAAGAGCGGTGTATTCCAGACCTGTTGACCAGATACATTGATGGAGATCTTTTTAAAATCGATCTTTTGATCGAGCCATATTCTGGCTTGCTTTGTTGCCGCATTCATGACCCAACGTCCAAGCTCAATGATCAGACCACTCTCTTCTGCAAGAGGTATAAATTTGTCTGGTGGTAAGGTCCCTAAAGTAGGATGCTCCCAACGTATTAGCGCTTCAAGGCCTGAAACCTTTCGTGTAGATTGATCGATCTGTGGTTGATAGAAGAGCTCAAAGAGGTCATTTTCAAGGGCTTCTCTCATAGCATTTTCGATCTGAACACGACGCATAGCATCTACTGTAAGCGCTGCTGTATAGAAGCTATAACGGTTACGTCCTTGCTCTTTGGATGAGTACATTGCAGCATCAGAATTTTTGAGAAGGGTATCAACATCTTGACCATCAGTAGGGTAGAGGGCAACACCCATACTTGCAGTGATATGGATGATCTGATTTTCAAGTTCAAACTTAGGTTGTAAACTTTTTTTAATCTTTTCAACAACCTTGATGACATCATTATCTTTTTGGATATTTTCCAATAAGATCAAAAACTCATCTCCACCAATACGTGCTAAAGTATCATCAATACGAATCGACATTTTGATACGTTTGGCTACTTCTTTGAGTAAGCTATCTCCAATATGATGTCCTAAAGTATCATTAATATCTTTAAAGTGATCAAGATCTAAAAAAATAACGGCAAAGTGTTGTTTGTTACGTGTTGCTCTTTGAATGGCATGGGTGATACGGTTGGAGAAGAGCAGGCGGTTAGGTAGGTTGGTCAAAGGATCATGATGTGCATAGTGACGTAGACGCTCTTGCGTATTTTTCATCTCGGTGATATCACTAAAGACACCTACATAGCCAGTTAGTTCATTATCGTCATTGATAACAGTACTAACTGTAAGCCATTGGGTATATACCTCTCCATTTTTTCGTTTGTTTTTTACCTCACCGGTAAAGTTTCCTTTCTCCTTGATACTTGTCCAGAAGTGTTTCCAAAAACCAGTGGAGTGCAGATGCGAAGATATAATCGAAAGATCTTTTCCTACGGCTTCACTTCGCTCATAACCTGTAATTGTGGTAAAGGCTTTATTGACCTCTTGAATGTTTGAGTTGGTATCGGTGATGATAACACCCTCATCAGTATTAGAAAAAACGGTAGCCGCTAGTTTGAGGTTCTCTTGGCTTTCTTTAAGTTCTGCTTCGACTTTTTTACGCTCTTCAATATCTTTTTGTAGGTCTTGGGTCAATAAAAATTGTCCAAAAACACTCTCGACACGCTGTGCTACGATGGTAAAAAAGCGCTCTTGCGTAGAAGTGAATGCACTTTCTTGATGACATTGATGCATACCTAGCATCCAGATATCATCTTGTTTTGGTTCTAGTGCAACAACCATAGAGTTATAGATCTCAAGGTCTTCTACCCATTGTGGGATCTCTCCTTGTATAAAAGAACGATCGATTTGAAGTACTTTACCTTGTGATTTAACATACTCAAAAAGCTCAATGTTGATAGGATCTGTTGCATGTTCGTAAAAATCAAAATGATCTATATCAAACCCTTTTTTTGTCTGCTGGTAGACCATGGGTGTTGCGCTATCTTCACTAGGTATCTGTCTGTACAGCCAGGCTCTTTCAACATCAAAGATACTAAGCATAACAAAAAGAATACGGTTTATTTTTTCATCTAGAGTAATCTTAGAAGCAAGGATATTACTAATACTATCAAGATCTTTTGCAAATTTTTCTTTCTCTTTTGCAAGTTTTTTTTGAGTGATATATGCATGTATACTATGTCCAGATACGGCAAGATAATCAATATTTTTGATGGTAGTTTTTTTGAGCTTAAAGTGGTAGTATTCCTCTTTATAGTCCGTTTTTAGGAGTAGATTGCCTTCAGAGAAGCCATGATTTAAGGCAGAATGTATAAGTTTTTGAATGGAGCCTTTTTGTGAATCTGCAATATAAGAGTGATCAAAATGAGTTTTATGGATGATCTTAGAAAATGCCTGTTCAAAGGCTTCATTTTTCCATAAAATCTGCCCTTGAGCATCCAGTAAAAAGAGAAAATCAGTAGTGATAGAGGTTACAAGGTTTTGCATCTCGATGGTTGAGTTTAAGGCACTGTTTTGTGTTTCACCTTCTTGCAGACGTTTTTGCATCTCTTTTTGTTGTGTAATATCGGTGAAAAAACCTACTAAACGTACTTTATCATCAAGAATGATTCGTTTGGCAGAGAGGTTAGCATAAAAAATTGAACCATCTTTACGAACCATAGGTAGATCAAAAATACCTTGGACTTCCCCACGAGCCATCTTAAAGAACTCTCTTTTAAGGTAGGAAAGATCTTTTTTAGGATGGAGATCTTTAAAAGAGAGTTGACCCATCTCCTCTTCACTATAACCTAACATTTTAGCGATAGCGGGGTTGGTCATCACATACTTTGACGTCTCTCCTTCTGCGATGATGATACCCACATCCGTCTGTTCAAAGATATGGCGAAGTTGGACGTCAGAGATCTCTAACTCTTCAAGGCGTTGTGATTGGGTAAGGTCATGAAAGATCCCAACTAAGTAGGTCTTAGAGTCTACGGTAAGACGTTTTGCTGTGATATCACAGTGAAAAAGTGTTCCATCTTTGCGAAGTACGGGAATGTTCGAAGCTGTAGAAGCAGTTCCAGAGAGTTGTGCTTCCATAGAGCTTTTTACTTGAGCCAAAGCATCTTTAGGATGGATGTCTGTAATCTTTAAGTGTGTAAACTCTTCAGAGGTATAACCGATCATTTTAGAGATTGTTGGGTTAGCAGTGACAAACTGTAAGGTCTCGGTATCTAAGATTAAGATACCAACACCTGCCACTTCAAAGATATTACGAAGTTGTTCGTTAGTGACATTAAGACTGTTCAGTGAGGACTCTTCTGCTGTGATATCTGTAATCGTAGCAATGGTACTAGTAGGGCGTTTTTGTTTATCAAAATAGGTATGTGCAAAGAGTTGCACCCGATGTTCTTGAGCTGGATCACTTATAACTGTAAAGATACCTTCAATTCTATCATCAAAAGGCATGCGTGAAAAAAACTGTTCCATAAAACGGTGACGTTCACTCTTCTTTACAAAACGTATGATCTCTTTAAAGCTAAGGCGTTTGGAGCGTTTTGGGATCTTCAAGAGAGCAAAGACTGTGTCAGAGATATATGCTTTTTGAGTGGCATAATTAATGTAACAAAAACCTGTTTCAAGCAGTGCTTCATACTGTTGAGAGAGATTGCTTGCATCTTGAAGATGTTTAAAGTTATCAATAACGACTTGTTGTTGCATTAGCCCCCCCCCATTGTGTTTTTAGTGGTATTAAAAGATGTTTTTTTCATACTAGTACTATTGGTAGTTACCATAGGTAATGCCTGTTGCTTTTTTAGCATGGTTAAAACCTTTGTAGTAGTGCCAAACGTAGACAGCACGATTGCCAATAAGCCAAGGAATCTTTGTAATAGCACCGTGTGATAGGTAGTATAGTGATTCGCGTATGGATGACTTGACAAAGCTTAAAGCCATATCTACAAGAGAGTAACTACTCTTAGGGTAGATGTGTACATCTGCTTCGCCTTCTATGCGTCTACGTGAAGCCAGTTGCTTGTAGGTGTAGTTGTGAGAGTGCATGGCTAAGGCACCACTAACGTAAGCGATCTTATATCCTGCCTCTTTTGCTTGTACTCCCCAGTGGGTGTCTTCACTCCCCCAAGCATCAGTATAAAAAGGGATCTCTTTCCAGACACTTTTTTTCATAGCAGCAATAGGTAAAGAGTAGAGCATCCACTTCTCTACATCACCGCTTTCGGGAAAAGCACGATCATAATCATGGCGTACCCAAAGATCAGCTTCTGGACGAACCAGTTGGCGGCCAAAACTTCCTGCTGTATTGCCATGTTGTAATGGCGCAATTAATCTTGCAATAGCATCAGGTGTTAAGAGGACTACGTCAGAGTTTATAAAGACAACGATCTCAGTTTCAGAAGCCTCGATGGCTTGGTTGAGTACCTTTCCTGGAAAGTAGGTTCCCGGTTCGATGGCTATAAAGTCATGAGGATAGTGTGAGACCATCTCCAAGGTACTGTCAGTTGAGCCTGAATCAACGATGAGTAGTTGGATATCAACACCAACTTGTTTGTCTAAAGCGGCTAAAGCTTGGTCTAAAACCCACTCTGAGTTAAAGGTTCTAACAATCACAGTTACTTTTTCACTCATGCTGACTCCTTTGGTAAAAGATCACTGATGAAGACGGTTTCGCAGGTGGCCATATAGTCTAGGATGCGCTTGGTTGCTTCAAACTTATCGCAGAGATACATCGTGATAGGATGAATGATCACCATAGAGGTCTTTCCTGCTGCTTCATTGGCTCTCAGTTGTGAGAGTAAGATCTCAGTCCACTCATCGATGTAGTATGAGTCTGGCCCAAAATCATCACTCCAGTTGTAGCGCTTTTGCCACCATGCAATCCACTCAGGAGTACGTTCAGCATGGATGAGGTGCTCGTGGTCAGGGATGACATTGATGGGAAAAGAGTAGATCCCTGTCTCATCTCTAAGGGGTTCAAAGTTGTCTTTAACTACACCATCACTCACAATGTTAATACCCAAAGAAGAGAGTACCTTTTCAGTGTTGGGACCATGCATGTACATATGGTTACGCCAGATATTGATACGTTTGCCTGTGTACTTCTCGATGGTATCGATGCACTTTTTAGTGTCATAGTACTGATACCAGTAGGGACCATTATAGTTCTTGGTCAGTTTGTTCCAGATACGGTGCGGAAGTTCTGGTTTAAAGGCCCAGTAGTTATGACCACCGACCTCAATGTTGGGTGACTCTGCAATGGGTTTGACATCTTCCCACTCCTCATCAAACGAGCGTCCAGTGATAAAAAATGAACCTTTGATGTTACGTGCTTCCATCATCTTTACAAACTGACCTGCCAGACGCATCTCTGTTTGATCTGAGTGCTCTTGGTTGCCTGTTTTGAGGCTCATATGGTGTAGATCAGCAGTCAGACAGATCATAAGCTTTCCAAGTCAATGTTATAGGTCCGTAGTACATTGGTAAAGTTGGTATCTGCGAGAGAACCCCAAAGCTTTAAAAATGCACGAAGGTAGTTTTCACTTCCTTTGGTCTTAAGTGCAGTATCAAAGAGGGCACTGTAATCTTTTGGGTAGACCTCATAAGCGATATAGGGAAAGAGTAGAGAGAGCATCCCTTTGCCTCCAAGATGTCTAAAGCTACGCTTTTGTGTACCATTTTCAAGGTGTGCCATCACGCCTAAGTTCTTGAAGGCAAAAAGTGTTGACTTAATCCCTTGCTTGAAGCTTTGTCTTGCATAAGATTTTTTTTGTAGCGCCATAGTAAAGTAGTTGTCCCAAGTGAGTGAAGGGTACTCTAAGTTGAGTTTCTCACACTCCAGATGAACTTTGGATAGGGCTTCAAGAAGTTCATCATTGTAAGCCTGCATATCTTTTTGTAAATAACGCTCATAGTTGGGTTTAAAGCGAAACAGTATGGCTTCATCATAGAGTGCTCTAATCTCAGGTGAAGCCTCTTTAAGTTGCATCATGTTGGTCTGTTTTTGTGCATATGACCAGTGATACTTGTTGTGAAAAAAGAGTAGCGCATCACCATAACCAATAATGGCTTTAATGGCATGCTTGATGATCAGTTTTTTCTCTTTCTCACCTAAGGTCTCTTGACGTAGTAGGGCTTTGTTAATCAGTAGTAGTGTTCCTCTGTTGACAAGAAGTTGTCTTGCATCAGCAGGATCGATATCGTAAAGATCAAAGGCGCGATGGTTACGTAAAAAGTCACTGTTACCAAGAAGACATTTGTGTCCAAAACGCATATCATAACCGATAACAAGACCACGAAGTGAGAGTAATTTCTCTTTATTGATTGCAGAGAGATCGATCCCAATGCCCTCTTCATCTGCAATGACTTGAAGTGCTTTGTTGACTTCATCGATACGACTTTGCTCAATGTTTTGATTGTGAATATAGATAAGGTCTAGATTATTGTGTGGACGGTAATGATCATTGATCTTAACGACCCCACCTTCACCTCGGCCATAACCGCCAATGAGAATTAGTGCAGCAGTCTCCTCTTCATCAAACTTCTCTTCAAAAAGTTTTTTTGCTTTATAGAGGACATCTTGTAAAAAATGCTCGGCCTCTTTGATGCCGTAAAAGGTAAATTGTGTATCAAAATGCATGGTTGGCTCCTGATGATAAATTGGTTAGTAGTTGGTATAAAGTATTGATATGTTCTTGTGGGCTAAAACGTTTTTCGAACTGTGCTCGAGCAATAAGACCCATCTCTTGAACTTCAGAAGGGTTGTTCGCCATGTGATCAAGCTTTTGTGTCAGCATTGTGACATCATTTGAGTCAAAGCTAAGACCAGTGATGCCCTCTTGTAGCCATTCGCTAATGCCACCTACACGTGTGGCAATAACGGCTTTGGAGTACTTCATCGCTTCAACACCTACAAGGTTAAACGTCTCTGGTGCACGACTTGGTATGACCACAGCATAAGCATTGGTATAAAAATCTGAGAGTTTGTGTCCCGAGACATAACCATGAAAATGGACACGTTCTTCAAGCCCTAGTGATTGACTTAAGGCTTTAAGTTCATCTTCTTGAACACCACTTCCACAGATATCTAAGTGCATTGAACGCTCTTGCATCTTAGCAAAGGCTTGTAGTAGTGTATCGATGCCTTTGCCTCGAACAAGCTGTCCTACAAAAAGAAAGGTTTGAGGATGTTTGGTGATATCTTTAAGAAGTAGACGTTTTTCATGGTCACTAAAGAGGGTGATTTTTGAGATCTTTTTAGAGTCAAAGTTGTGGAGTAACAGATGGTTCTTCATATACTCTGAAGCGACAACACATTGATCAAAACTTCGGTAGATCGTTTGTATGGTGTTGATCTTAGAGAGGGTATTGATCTTGATAGGAAGGATACCATCACTTTTAGCGATGAAACCGAGACAGCTATAACAGTTCATACCAGTTGCTTGTGTACAGGTCTTATGGCCGATCGTAGTGTATTTGTGCTCACGTAGGCAGAAGTGTTTGTGGTCGTGGATAAATGCGACGACGGGGATACCACTTTGTTGGAGTGCTTCTAGAAGTGCAATATTGTCAAGTTGATGAAGGTAGATGATATCAGGTTTAAGTTCTAAGAGTTGACGTTTAAGATCAACGATTACGGTTGCAAATTCAAAGTTCTTTGTAAACTCATAATCTGCGTGAGAACTCACTTCATACAGTAAGATGTTGGTGGTGTTAAAACTGTTTTTGAGAAGTTTAGAGGTTTGATGGATATAGGTTTCAGCACCACCTTTGAGTGTTGCTTGTGAGTTGATCCATGCTATTTTCATCTTTTATCCTTGAACATTTGGGCGAGGGGTAAGCTCGCTACAACGTATATAAGCGTTATAAAGGTTGTCCATGATGACAGTGATATCACACTTATAAGAGAGGTTGTTTATAGGCTTCAACCCTTCTACTATGTTAAGCGATACTATCTTCATCTTCACTCCTTTTATGGTTCATAAAGGGAGTATAAGACAGCTCTTTGCAGATATATTGCACGCTTGTTCTTTTATTATATTGCAAGTTAATGATATTTGTATTAAATTTTGTTTATTTTAGTAATTTTTGTCTGTTTTGTCTATTTTTGAGAGTGAGAGGTTTGTGGTAATAGGGAGAACTTCCCCTCTAAAAGGGAAGTCTATAAGGATTATTGTGAGATATTAATGGCTGCGGGGGTCACGATAACATTGTTAAGATCAGCGTAGTTACCCTCTAGGTCTACTTTGTCATACTCATACCAGTCCGCATAATCAACACCATTTGAGTTGACCCAAGCATCGTAGTGGTAGTAGACATCTGAGATATTATGCATCTCAACAGGATGGGCAAAATCATCTGGAATCAACAATGCCCAAGGCTTATTGTCTGCCGTCATATAGGTTTTACCAGTTGTGAGGTTTGAATCATCATCACTGGTACCAAATAGATTGGCTGCATAGCTTGTTGGCATAAAGTTTGGTAGGTGTACCTCAATATCACTATAGTTACCGTTGTTGACAGTGATAAATGGGTTATATGGCGGTGCCATTAAGTTTTGTGACTCTTTAAGCACAATGTTCAGTTTAAATGTTGTTGGCAAAAGCGTTGTTGTAAGTGTCTTTTCAACATGATACATATGGCCGATCTCACGACCATTATTGAGTGTTTTAGAGACATCATCAAGAACGTAGATGATTGCGTTGCCATCTGCATCTGCTTTGAGTGTCACGTTAACATCATCTAGTGTTGCACTTTCGATGTTGCTTAGGGGTGTATCAAGCTTAAGAGCAAATCCATCAGTATACGCTGCACCATGAGCATGAACAACACCTTCAAACTCAATCTCTTTGACCTTAAGATCAGCATCTTTGATCTCATTGATTGCAAAACCGATGGTGACATCATTCATATCGTAATCACCTTCACGTGGCCACATATCTTCAAAGGCAAGTGTTGCAGAACCTGTTGCAGATGGATAGTAGCTGTTATAAGCACGATCTGGATCTTCAGGATAAGCATCATGAAGATCATTGACCCCATCAAAATCATGATCTAGTACAGGTGGTGCCTCTGCAAAACCACCACCTTCAGAGGTTCCTGTATCTTCAAGTGCAGCCATAGGTGAGGTAGATACTGAGAATAGAACATCATTAAAATCATGATCACATCCACCGTAAGAGCGGTCAATATCTTCAAATCCCATCAAAAGAATACGCCCTTCTTGACCATCTGTTGTGGTAACTTCATCCCATAACATCGCAACATGTTTGTGATCAGGCACGGTTAATGTTGAATTAACATCATACTCTTTGTTAAGGGGTGACCATGAAGAGAAGAGCCACTGCTCTTTACCTTCAGTCGTATCATCGTTGAGTGCTACCTCAGTATTTTCAGGTTGCCAGTTGGGTCTCCATCCATTTGAGACGAGGAAAAAGATCACCTTAGTGCCTTCAGCGAGTTGACCTAAAGAGACCGTAGTACCATAGGCGAGTGTGCCCCCTTTACCCTCTGCAGATGCATTGGGATAGATGATTGTTCCGTTTGCTCGGATCTCATCACGTGTTGTGGGACGGGTACGGTTGGTATCACCATCATAGGTATAAAAGCCTAAGGCATTTCTATAGCCAGCACCTTCAGAGTAGAATGTAACAAAGGTCTCTGCATTTTGGCCAATACGGAGTTCGGGCTCTGTTGCTGGAAAATACTCTGGGTGTGTTAGGTGGTTTTTCTGCCACTCTGGAAGTGAAGCACTCAAGGTATCTAAGATCTCTTGATCAATGGTATGTAGTGGTGTTGTCATATCTGACGCTAAGATACCTCCTTCACTGTTGTAAGTAGGAAGTAGGTAGTTCCAGTTGGTATCATCTGCACTGTTAAAATCAGCCATCAAAGCTGTTGATGAGAGTAGTAGTGTTGATAAGATAAGTGATCTCATTAGTGACCTCCGATAGTTAGGTTTATGTTGTTATCTTTAATGGTTACCTTCTCTTCATACTCTAGAGCAGGGATAAGGATCCAGATGCTTTGAATATGATTACCCAAAGTAAAGGTCTGTGAGAAATGACCATCATGACTAATGACTGCTGAGACAATAAGCTCATCTAACATATCAAGATCGATGACATCATCATGATGTTTGCTTTGAAAAAGAAGAATCTGTCTTTGGGCTGATCGAATATCATCAGTAACATCGATGTTAACACTAACACTACGTTGGGTCTCATACGCAAAACTTTTTGTTGCATCAATAGTAGGTGTTGTATTGCCTGCAGTTGGGGTAGATGCTGTTGATCCATTTTCTGATTTGCCACATCCTGCCATTAAAAAGGCGAGGGTAGCAACGATTAGTGCTTTTATCTTCAAGTCTAACTCCTTAAGTACTCAAAAGATCTAAGATCTCTTGGAATTTAAAAAAGAGTATTGCAAAACAGATTGCAGTGATATTGCAAGTAGTGTCGCTGAAATGTCACAAAGGGAGGACCCACTTGTGAAAAAGTGAGTCGTAGTGAAGTGTATTACTGTGTAAGTGTTGAGAGTTGAGGCATGATAATGATATTTTCAATATCTGCATAATCTGATCCCATCGCATCTTGTTTGTGAAACTGATACCAATCCGTATGTTCTAAACCGTCAGATAATACCCACTGCTCATAGTTGAAGTAGACTTCTGTGATATTAAGCAGTTCACGAGGATGTGCAAAATCATCAGGTATGAGTAGTGCCCAAGGCTTATTATCTTGTGTTAAATAACTGCGTCCAAGGTCTAGGTCAGAATCATCATCTACCTCTCCAAAGAGATCTGCAGCAAAACGTGTCGGCATAAAGTTGGGAAGATGAACTTCAATATTGTCATGATTACCATTGTCTACCGTTAAGAAGGGATTGTACGGAGGCTCCATCAAGGTTTGTGCTTCATGCAAGATGATCTTGAGTTCAAAGATCTCTGGTTTTGTTATAGACGCTGAATCTTTATAGACATTACCCATATGGGGAATATATCCTGAAACATCATCTAAAATATAAATGATGGCATTACCATCACGGTCGGCTTTGAGCTCTAATAATCTAGAATTACCATCAACTGTAGCCTCTTGAATATTACTTAAAGGGGTATTGAGTTTAATCGCAAAACCATCTTGATAGACTGCTCCATGAGCTAAAACAGCACCGACCATAAAAATCTCTTTAACTTTATGCTTCGCATCTTTGATCTCATTGATATTAAAAGCGATGGTGACATCATTCATATCATAATCACCTTCATAGGGCCACATGTCTTCAAAAGCTAAAGTCGCAGAACCTGTTTCACTAGGATAGTAACTGTTATAGGCGCGTTGGTCATCATCAGGGTAAGCATCATTATCGTCTCTAACGCCATCTCCATCTTGGTCATCAAGATCTGGAGCTTGGGCGAATCCCTCTTTATCTTCACTACTACTATCATCAAGTGCGGCCATTGGAGAGGTAGATACAGAGAATAAGACATCATTAAAATCATGATCGCATCCCCCATAAGAGCGATCAATATCTTCAAAACCCATGAGTAAGATACGTCCCTCTTTACCATCAACTTTAGTGACTTCATCCCATAACATAGCAACATGTTTGTCATTGGGAATACTTAAGATAGAGAGTGGATCATACTCTTTATTGAGGGGTGCATAACTTGAGAAGATCCACTCCTCTTTAGATTGTGTCGAGGCATCATTCGCTAAAACTTTTGCCTCCTTATCCTCTGTGCCTTTTTGCCAACCATCTGCCACGAGAAAGAAGATCACTTTAGTGCCTTCACTAAGAAGGCCCAATGAGAGTGTCGTACCATACTTTAACGTTCCACCTGCTCCTTTAGCTGAAGCATTAGGGTAGACAATCACTCCATTTTTGCGCAGTTCTTTACGAGTTGTGGGACGTTTTCGTTGTGTATTACCATCATAGGTATAAAAACCTAAAGTATTTTTATATCCTGCCCCTTCTGAATAGAAGGTAACAAAAGCTTCAGCATCTTGAACAATAATAAGTTCAGGCTCTTTCAGTGGAAAATACTCTGGATGGTTAATATGGTTTTTTTGGTGTTCTGGTAAAGAGGCCAGGAGGGTATCTAGTATCTTTTGATCAATGGTATGTGGTGCAACAGCAAGATCAGCATCTAAGATGCCCCCTTGGTCATCATATACAGGTAATAGATAATGCCAGTTGGTGTCATCTGCACTATTAAACTCAGCCATCAAAGGCATTGTGCTTAGTATTAAAGTAAGAAGTAGGTATCTCATGCATCATCTCCTTGTGTGATTTCAATCTCTGCTTCATAGCCAAGCGTAGGAATCACTATCCAGATACTTTGGAGATGTTTGCCTATCGTAAAACTTTCATTGAAGTGGCCTTCGCGATCAATATAGGTTGATGTGATCAATGCTGTGAGTTGGTTGAGTTTGATCTGTTCATCATAACGCTTGTTTTGAAAGAGCAGGAGTTGTCTTTGTGTCGCTCTAAGTGTTATAGGGAGTTGTATATCAATAGTGACACGCTGTTGTGTTTGGTATGCAAAACTTGAGGCTACATCTGCTTCTACATGTACAATAGGAGATACTTTAGATAGAAGTGTAGGTTCTAATGATGAGGTGTCTGCTGGGCTACTTTCTGTAGCATTACCACATCCTGAGATGAGTAGTGTTAGTAGACTAATAAAGATCATGGTTAGTTTCATCGTTATCCTTTTGAGATGATATATTGAGAGTTTAAGAGCGAAATAGTTCCCTAAAAGTATGCAAAATGTTTGCAGGAATGTTTAAAAGAAAAGTAAAATGAAGAGTGTAGTGTGGAGTAAAGAGGCAATAAAAAAGATAAGAATAGGATCTAATGCTATAGCGGTTTTTTTCATAAAAACACTCCAAAAGTTTAATGTGGAGCATTGTAGGCGTATAAGATGCAGATGGTTTGCAAAAGGCACTAATGAGGCCTTTTGCTAAAGATAAAGATATGTTTTAGGCTGTTTTTCGTCTGTTGAGGATGCTCTTGATCTCATCTCTAAAGTTAAGAGGGATGTACAGTAGTGCAAAGATGATCATCATTACGCCACCATCTATAAAGAGTGTCATAATTGAGTCCGCAGGAATAAGCTCTTTTAGGAGGCTTGAGAGATAGATACTGACACCTAAAGCGATGGCTAGAGGTAGTAAAAACTTACCAAAGTAGTAGAGGAAGGTTGACTCTGCATACTTTAAAGCAGTAGGGATGTTGTAAAACAGAGCAATCATAGCATTAGGAATCAAGGTACCGATAGCTGCACCGATCATACCATACTGATAGACCAAGATAACACTTAAGATGATGTTGGTAACGGCCTCAAAGATACCTACTTTCATGAGTTCAAGGTGGCGATTGTTCATGAGGAGTATCTGCACCATCGAACTTCTAAAGACCACTAAGATATACATAGAGACGAGAAGTATCTTCGCAGAGAGCAGGGCATCGGGATCTGTGAGTTCTAGCCATAACATCAACAGTGTTTCAATGAGCATATAGCTAGGGATAAAAAGGATGGTAGCCATGACTGCGACAATGCGGTTAGAGTGCAACATCAACTTTGCCAAGTCCTCTTTATCATCATCAGCATGAAGCATAGCGGCTTTGGTACCAAGACTCTCATGAAACTGTGTTGAGAACTGTCTAAAGAGTTCAGCTACACGCGAGGCGATCTGGTAGAGTCCAACAAAGCTGACCCCTGCGATAGCAGAGATGACGATTTGGTCTGTTCTAAAGATGATGATATTTGAGAACATCACCATGTAGGCACTAAACGAAAACTGCATCGATCTTTTGACACTGTCAAAGTCAATGAGTGCTTTAGAGAAATGAAGATTTTTCTGATTTTTCTTGAGTACAAAGTAGAAACTAAAGTTATTGAGAAACTGTAGTCCTGCACCAACGACTGCAAACATGTAGAGGGGTTGGTCAGTCTCCACACAGATCCAAAGACCAATAGCATTGATGACAAGAAAGAGGGTGTTGATCTGGTTGCGTACTTGTAGTAGGTGTAGACCTCGAAGTATCTCTGCAATAAAGCCAAGTGCAAAGGCTAATGCACTTCCGATACCAAAAACGAGTAGGGTGAGACGATACTCTGCCAGTTTTTCAACAGAAGTAATGACAAAGATACTCTCTAAAAAGTAACTTAGCACTAAGGTCATTGCAATAATGAAAAGAGCAATGATGGAGTAGACCACGATGTAAGTAGAGTATATCGCACTGATCTGCTCTTCTTGATCAGATGCAACAAGTTCAGCTGAGCGTTTTTGGATGGTGACACCAAGTCCAAAATCTAGTAAGACAGAGTACCCAAAAATACTCCAAAGGAGGGCCCAAAAACCATAAGACTCTTGTGACATTCCCATAAACATAATACGTACAAGCATCAGCGAGATAATGATCTTTAAGATGAGGTGAATGTAGTTAGAAGCCGTTGCTTTGGCCATCGCTTTTGCGGTTAGTGACATCTTAGACTCCTGCTATTTTGTGTAATATAGCTTCAACTTTTGGCTTGACAACATGAACATCATAGTTTGTTTTTACATGTTCAAAACCAGCTACACGTAACTGCTCTTTGTAGCTTTCGTTGGTAGCGACCTGTTCGATCTGCCGACAAAAATCATCTATATCTTCAGGTTTAAACAAGAGACCATTTTGCTCATCATCAATGATCTCGGCTGGACCATAAGCATCTGTTGCAATTACTACACAGCCATACGCCATCGCTTCAATGACAACAAGACCAAAAGGTTCTCGCATACGTGTAGGCATTAAAAAGATAGAACCGTTTTTATAGATCTCTGCTCTGTCGCTGACCATCCCATGAAAATGAACTTTATTGTGAATAGGGGATGCAAGCTCTTTACACATGGTGATGAAAGCTTCATCGCCCTTTCCAAATACTTCCAATGAAAACTCTTTTTGAGGATGTTTTTCATTAAAACTAATGAGGGCTTTGATGGCAAGGTCGAGTCCCTTCTCTTCATCAATACGACCTGCAAAGATAAAGCGTAGGTGCTCAACTTCTACGTCACCTAGTTGTTCCGGTATTGTTGTTCCATTGGGGATGACATAGTTATCTACGATCTTGTACTCTTGGACTAACTCATCTGCAATCCATTGTGAAACACAGATGGTAGGACGAATCTCAACAGGCTGTGTATGTGAGAAGGGGATAAGTGTCTTAAGTGCGCGTTTAAGTGTAGAGGGCTCTTTTTGGTGCATGTAACCCTTCATCCAAAAATCACCGATTTCAAAAACTTTAGGGATATTCGCATTGTTGGCTGCTTCTATGATGCCCAGACCAATACCACGAAGTGACCAAAAGTAGACAAGATCTGGTTTAAAACGCTCTATGGCCTCTTTAAGGAGTCTATGATTGTGATTTTCATCTTGCATCTTTGAGAGACGTGATGCTGTAGCATAGTTGGTCAATGTCATGGTACGTTCTACACCCTCTTCACCATAGATAGTACCTTCATAGTTTGAAGTGAGTACTTCGATATGGTGACCTGTGTTTTTCAAAAAGTCCATGGTCTCTTTACATGCGATCTCATACCCTCCTATAAAGTAGGGTGGATAGTAGTTACTTACCGTTAAGATTTTCATTGTCACTCCTCATGCTTAGAGTATTGTAAGCGCTAAAACGCCAGATAGATTGCAAAAAAGATATTTACTCTCTTTTTAATTAAAAGAAATCTCCAAGATGACCTTCTTCAAAAAAGTCCAATCCTGCAACACTTTTTGCATTGTAAAGTGCCCAAAGAACACCACCAATAAGAATGAGTTTTAAGAGAATAAGAAGTGAAGTCGTTAAGATTGTCATAAACATCTCAGCTTGGGTACTCTCACTCATCCTTCTGTTAAAGGTACGTTTTTCTGGTCCATAAAAGAGTGTAACGAAATATAATTTAAAAAACCAGATATTAAAATTTATTTTTTTGACTTTCAGTTCAGGTGAGATCTGCATGCTCATAGAGAGTAGACGTTTGATTTCTCTCGTCTGCTCTTTAGAGAAGCTCTCTTTTATAAGGGGATCGCACTTTTCATAGTAGTTGTCAATGCTATAGTCTTCAACGTCCACGTCGTTTCTCCTTTGCCTCAAGTAGTATGCGGTTACGCTCTGCGATGAGGCGTTGTTGTTCCTCTTCTTCAAGCTTATCTTTGGCCGCTTGTTCTTCATCTAAAAGACGACCTACTGCCCCTATGATAGCAAAAATAAATATTAATTGATAGAAATTGTTTGTTTGTTTGAGTACCCACTCTAGAGTTGTCTCAATATATACGGAGAGTAAACCCCCTGCAATACCAATACTGAGGTACCTGTACTCATGGGTCTTCATCCTAAAGTAGTTACTCATATTTTTAAAATACATGTAGAGTAGCAAGGTCATAAAGATCACTAAGTTATGCCATCCAGTCTCTGCTGCGATCATCATGTAAGCAGTCTCAACCAGACCCCCTTTTTCATAAGCATCTTTACGAGGGATATGGTTTCCATAAGGGTAGGGTGGGTTGATCTTGAGACCAAAGTTATTGAGACCAACACCAATGAAGCTGTCGTCGGCCATCTTTCGTGCGGCAATGGCTAAGACCACACGAACATTGGCAGACTCTTCAGGTGCGGTCTCAAAACGCTCAATGATGGTATCACTGGCTTTATAGAGTACCCCAGCGCCTAAGATGATAAATACAACGGTGATCCCCAATTTACGTAGGGAGAACTTGGTGGCGTATGAGAGCATAAAGATGACAGAAGCAGAGAGGATAAAAAGAGCCATACCTGCACGTGAGAGTGTGGAGATAATATCAATACCTGCCATACCAAAGACTGGGAGCCAATAGGTAAGTTTGGCATCATTCTTGTTAAGTAGGTAACCTAGCATTAAGGCACCAAATAAGATCATATACATCACTAAAGAGTTTTGGTGAGGAAAAGGCCCATAGGTCTGAAATATATGTTCTATATACTTCTGTTTCATAACAACATAGGTAATAAAGAGAATAACGTAAGAGATGTAACGCATCATATCATCAAAATCGCTCCACCTTCTTAGGGTGTTGTAAACGACATAAAAAAAGATATACATACGTACCATCTTCCAAAGCTCAAACATAGAGTACAAAGGTACAGCAGCATTAGCCATAGAGAGGGCACTAAATGCCCAGTAGATCCAAAATAAGACGGTACCTGGTGGGGTTTGTAAGGGGTACTCTTCTTGGCGTGAACGCATGATGGCCCAGAGTGAAAAGACAATGATATCAACCATACCGATCTCAAAACCTCTTGATGTACCACGGTAGTGCTCATAAGAGATAAAGTTAATATCGATCATATTACAGGTAAAGAAGAGGAGCAAAAACCATAAGAACTTCTCATACTTTGGAAACTTTGTCGCTAGCATTAAGTTGACGGGAACCCCTACAAACAGTACTCCAAAGAAGATAACGTACTTGAGTTCAGACATCGACAGTTATCCTTGTAGGCTTTCTTTATCCTCACGATATCCTATGAGTTTTGCGGGTATCCCCACAACAATACCAAAGTCATCTATATCTTTTAAGACAACGCTATTCGCACCGATACGAGCATATTTTCCTACTTTGATATGCCCAAGAAGTTTGGCTCCCGTACCTACTTCGATGTAATCACTTAAGATGGGGTCACTTCCTTCATGCTCTTCTCCACGAGCACCTAAAGTGACACCTTGATGTAAGATTGTATTTTTGCCTAAGACAGCAGATTCACCAACCACAACACCAACAGGGTGTGGGAGGTATAGTCCACCTGCAATCTGTGCATTTCTAGCAATATCACAGCCAAAAAGGATCTGGTTTAAAAAGGAGATCACTTTGGCAATGGGACCAAGATGCCATCTGCCCAAGAGAGAAGCTGTTCGTACTAAAAGGACAGGAAGTACTCTAGGATGGATGATAAAAAGGATGTCACTGAAGCGGTTGTTCTCACAACCTCTCACCATTAAGATGTCTGCTTTAAGATTTTGTATAAAGATGCTCATTATGGGGTCACCAACTGTTTTACGATGAATGCACTTGTTAGTGCATTAATACTAGGAGTGAGCATACGCATAAGCGTGTTCCAGTCACCCAACTTAGTCTTAGGAACAAAGACCATATCGTATGGTTTGAGTCTAAAGTCTAAGGCCTCTCCTTCTATGATGGCTTCAAGGTCAACAACGAAGACAGAGGGATCACTTAAGCGACCACGGATAATGGCAACCTCATTGATATTAGCAGTCTCTTTAAAGCCCTCTGAGTAACTGACCAACTGAGAGAGTGTCATCATCTCTTTAAAGCCAAAGTATCCTGGCAGTTCGACTTCACCTAGGATGTAGACCTCGGTGTTCAGTGCAGAAGGGATGTAGATGTAGTCTTTGTCTTGAAGTGGGATGTTATGAAGGGGATTTCCTTTACGAACCAGTTCAACAAAGTTAACAGGAAGTACACGCGTGCCACGACGCAAATAGGCATGTTCCAAGTCTGCAAGTTCTATGGTATTGTCTTTAAAAATACCAATAGAGAGTCCCGAGGCATCCGCGATGGTGTCAAGTACCCGAGTATTCTCTTCAACAGGATAGTTACCTGGTTTGAGTACCTTTCCTAAGATAGTGTAGTTTTTAGAGCGAAACTCTGAAGGGACAATGGTGACAATAGGTTCTACCATGTAACGTTTGAGTTGTCCTGAGATCTTGCGCATCGCTTCATTAATAGTCAGACCAGAGATTTTAACATCTCCAATCATCGCAATGGTCAAGGTACCATCTGGTTTGATAATGCCATGTTTGATGGTGAGTTCAGGCTCACCATAGACATAAACATCAAAACGATCACCTGAGCCAATGGTATAAGCAGAGGTACGTTTTTGCTGTAGACGTAAAAGCTCTTCTTTGATCTGTGCATCACTTTTGGCCATACGCATGATCTTGACATCACCATCAATGACATGGTACTCCTCATCGGTGGTACCATAAACCGTCACGATCTCAACACGTCGGTTAAGAGCATTACACTCTTTGGTCTCTTCAAAACAGAGGGGTTCACGTTTGCCCAGAGACTCGGTTTTGACAACTGTACCTTTGGTGACATTATGCTCATAAAGGAAGTCCATAATACTTGTAAGACGAGACTTTGAAAGGACTAAGTTGTAATTTTCATTGCCTACTTCACTAGTATGTGCACGAATCTTTAAGGTAACATCTTTGTCTTTGACGAGCTCTTCTGAAAAGCTTGTTAAAAGTGCTTTAGCTTTTGGAGTCAACTCAAAACTGTCCGGCTCAAAGTAGACAATACGACCTTGTACATAGGTCTTATTATCGTCATACTTGATATGCACCTCTGGGGCTATATGCTCATTGGGTTTAGGTGAAGGAAAACAGCCTGAGATTATGAAGGTCGCTAGAATGATAAGACTAAGAGAGAAAATGTTTATTGGTCGCATTGATCACTCCTTTGATTTTTTCTATAGAATTTTCTGGAACACGTAGTAAAAATTGATGGATTAGTTTACGTGTAGAGATATTGAACTTGGTCTCAAGTAAGAAGGTATCAGCAATTTCTAAGACAATAGGGTTTAGGTGTTCGGCTTCTAAGTAAGGTGCTGCTTTGACGATGACGTAGTCATAACCGATCTCTCTAAACTCATCAAAAAAGTTATAGACCAATTCAGCATCAGGTACAAAGATAGAGTAGTTTTCCTCTAAATGCCAATAAATCTTATCAATATGGCTGTTAATATTATGTGGTAAAAAGTTTTGAAATGCTAACTCTTTAGAGAAGACGAGCGCTGCATCGGCAGTCTCTTCATCTAGTTTAGTGATGGCTTCAATATAGAGTGTACGCTTTTTTTGGTGTACCAGTTGTTCAAGTAGCATAGAGTGTATCTCAGGAGATTCAGCCTCTTTGACATCACTCCCGATGACAATGAGTTTGGTATCACTAGAGTCTGATGCAATAAGGTTATTTGCAAGGTAACTAAAACGCTGTTTAAAGGCGTTGTCGATACGGTTGACCTTAGGCAGTTGTACCACATCTTCAATGCCAAAACGTTCTGTAAGATCAAAGCTTGTCTTGACGCTGTTACTTAAAAATTCTTTGATGATGATAAAGGCAAGGGTAAAGATAAAACCAAAAAATGCCAGCATAATGATCAGTAGTTTTTTCATGGTTGGAGCAGGATATCGAGGGACTTTGGCATGTTCAAAGAACTTAAAATCTTCTTTTGATGAGCCAATAGCGATCTGAATATTGTAGAGTCTATTGCTGACGAGCTGTAACTCCTCTTGGGCTTGAGTTTGTCGATCTATCAGCTTATCATAGTTCTTTTTGAGTTCATTAAGATGTGCAATACGCACTTTTAACGTGGCAATCTGACTGTTGATGGTCTTTTGTGCTTTTTGAGCGGTAATATACTCGATCTTACTTCTTTGTAGTTGTACCTGCATGTTACTTTTGATTGGATTGTTTCCATACGTAACTTCATCAGGTGCTGCATCTTTAGACTGTGCAATAGTACTTTTGATCTGTGCAATCTCACTTTGTAACATCTTGATCTTAGGGTGACGTTTGGTATAGATCTTTGCCATACGTTTGAGCTCTTTCTCTTTGAGCTCTAAAGTCTTTTTGTTAGCAGAACGTACAGCATAACGAAGCTTTACAACATCAGGAAGATCTTTCATCGCGTTTTCAAGTTCAATGATCGTACTTTTTAGTGCACGCGTGTCTGTCTCATTTTGAATGGCTTTGAGTTCTAGCTTGTTGAGTTGAAGATACTTCATCTCTAACTCACTGACTAGAGAGAGTAGATTGTTCTTTTTTAAAAACTTATCGATGGCATCTTTAGCCTGTTCTAAGTCACGAAGCTTCTCTTCTTTTGAGCCTTCATAGTAGGTATAGATGCGTTCAATAGCAGCATTTTGTACTTTAGAGAAGTTTTTGATGAAGATCTCAGCTAGGGTATTGGCAATACGTGCGGTTTTGTTGGCATCATCACTTGTAAAGATGATTTCGATGATATCTGAGTTACGCCCACGCTTGATTTCAAAACGTGAGAAGAGTGACTCTGGAGTGTCTGTGAGATTAAGATCTTGTATCAACTCTTCAAGATTTTCACGGGTTCTAATAGTCTCTAGTGCAGTTTCATAATTGAAATTTTGAAACTGATAAGGAACATCTTTGGATTGGGAGATCTTCTTTTCATAACGTATGACTTTAGCTGTGGTACTCCATGACTTGGCCTCTTTTTGTTTGGCAAGATAGACTCCTAGTGATCCAAAGACAGCCACCCCTATAATAAACATCCACCAGTTTACACGAAGTGCAGCGATGAACCTAAAGGGTTCAATAAGAAAGGGATTTTCTTTGATCTTGCTCTTAATTGCCATTAGTTACCTGTCAACTCTTTTTCCATAGTTTTGCGAATATCTGTGATACTCTTTATTGTATCATCTATTGCTTTATTGCTCACCATCATGGCATTTGCAGCAGTTTCATCAGGGTGATAACCGTGCATACCTGGTATGGTGTTTTTGCCAAAAAAGCTAGGGTTGATCATAACCCCTCCATCCATAATAAAGAAGAGCTCTCCAAACTTTCCATCTGCAAAGTAGGTCTTGAGACGTTTAAGCTCATCGTCATCTAAGATGGTTCCTTTCTCAATAGTTTTAAGCTTTTCGGTGATACGTTGACGTGCATTTTCATTTTTGAACCAGAAACGTCCTAGAGAAGAGTCATACATCGCGATGTAATCTTTTCCATACTCTAGACCAAGAGACTCAATATCAGAGATAAGATCATACCCTTCAGTCACATCATGCATACCATGATCACTAAAGACATATAAGCTCACCTCGTCATAATGTTTTAAGGCCTCTTCATAGACTGAGCGTAACTCTTTATCAAGCCATACGACTTTGTCTGTCGTGGCTTGGCTTTGTGTTCCATTCATATGCATGGTAGCATCAAGACTTGGAAGGTAGAGCCAAGCAAACTCGATCTCTGCTTCTTGAAGCTTTTGGTGCATCACTTCAAGGTTATGTGCTTCACTTTGACGCCAGTCAGAGACGTGGTAAGGGATGTTGTGTTCAACACAGAAGTCAAAGATATTCTCAAAAGGGCCATTGGGTACAAAGTAATCTTTTTTCTCTGTAAAGTCGAAATATTTGAGTTTGTTAAAAGGGATCGAATAGAGTTGAAAATACCCTGTATAACCATGAAGTTTTTTGACCAACTTGCTTAAAATATTTCGAACACGAAAACGATCAAAAAAGCCAGGTAAAAAAGAGAGAAAACCAAGCCACTTAAAAGGTGAGTTTTCTGAGTAAAAAAAGAGTGAGGCTTGTTTATGCTCTTGAGGATAACTTCCCGAAAGAATCGAAGGGAGACAGGTGTTGGTAAAACCCAAAACAGATTTTAGTGGTTTGGCATCAACAATGATATCTTTTAAAAAAAAGTCATGTTGTTTGTATATCTCATACCCAAAGGCATCAACAAAGGTGTAGATGGCTATTTTCTTCTTTTTGGACATAACCTCTCCTTGTTTCTTATCGTATATATTAAGTATGGCTTCCTTGATTGCAGATAGTTTGCACATACTTTGTTCTATTTTATTTAAAAAACAGAAACACTGCAAACACTCTGCAACAATTAATAATATTATACTTAAAAGATTAAATTGTTACAATGTATCAATATTAGATATAAAAGGTAGGTCATGAAAAAGGTTTTGTACATTGACAGGGCATTTAAAACTGCATTTGGCGGAGATAAAAACCGTAGTCGTTACCTTTATAAGGCACTTCAACAAGAGTATATTGTGGACTTTTGTATGGTGGCCCCTCAGAGTGGAGATGATCGTGAAGAGGCCTCTCTACAACTTCATACTTGTAAAGATAAAGCATCATTTATGCCTGATTCTATTGTTAGTTTTGATACAAAAGAGAAAAAACTTTTTGCCTCTTATATTGAAGCTAATGGTATTGATATTCTCTTTTTCAGAACGATTGCTTTTAGTGAACTGGCCTACTTTATTGCTGAACGTTACCCTAAGATCAAGATTATTGTGGATTCAGACTTACTGCTTTCACGTCTTATGGAGCAAGCATGGCAAAAAAACCGTTCGATAAAGTCACGTTTTTACCTGATTCAAGCACTTAAACTTGCCCGTTATGAAGCCAAACTGTACCAACAAAATTTTACATTTTTACTGACTAATGAGACTGAGGTTTTAGATGCACGTGAGACACATCCTCATGCTAAAGTTGAGTATCTGCAAAATACAACAGATCTACAGATCAAGAGTGTAGATATTGGCCCTGATAAGAATGTTGTCTTTTATGGTGCAATGGACTCTACCGCCAATATTGAGGGGTATAACTATATTCATGACCAACTCTACCCATTGATAGAGGATGCCTTAAAAAAACATGACATCGAGATCTTGATCGTAGGAAAAGGGTGTGATAAGTTAAAAGCTTCTACCCATGAACGCATCAAGATCGTAGGTAAGGTCGACTCTATCAGTGAGACGATCTTATCGAGTCGTTTTGTACTCCTTCCAATCTTTATCGCTTCAGGGACTAATACACGTGTAATTGAAGCAGCAATGAGTGGCCGAGCGACACTAACGACTCCTTTAGCGATGGAAGGCTTAAGCCGTGAAGAGAACCTTGAGTATGTTGTACGATCTCCTCAAGAGATGGCAGAGCGCTTTATAGAGATGTTGGAAGATAAAACATATACTAAGGCATTAGCTCAAACACTGCAAGAGGAGATCGTGCGTACATTTGCCTTTGATAATTTTGCTAAAAAATTGCACCATCTTATGGCACGTCATGATAAGTGTCGCACAAAGTTGATCCATGTTCCACGTCGTTTTACCGAAAAAGCATGGGGTGGAACAGAGACAGTGGTCTATAACTCAGCTGTGAATGTTGAACCATTTGGCTATAACTCAACCATCATAACGACTAAAGCTTTGGATTCAAAACCTGTGAGTTGGATTGGAGAGGTACAAGTACGGCGATATGATTACTTTTACCCTTACTTTGCGATGAGTGAAGCCCAAGTTAAAAGTTTTGATGCGATTGGTGGAAACCTCTTTAGTTGGTCTCTTTTATGGGCACTCTTACGTGATAAGGGCAGTGATATTATTCACCTACACACACTTAAGCGGATGGGTGCGATCGCAAGAACCGTGGCTAAGTTTAAAAAGATTCCTTATGTTATTACGCTTCATGGTGGATTGTATCATGTAGATGAAGGTGAGAGTGCGCACCGTCAAGAGATGATCGATCAAGGGTTTGAGTGGGGCAAGATACTTGGTGCGCTTTTTGGATCAAGAAAGGTCTTAGATGAAGCTGCAGCGATCATCACACTCTCTGATGAGGAGTATGCCAAAGCTAAAGAGATTCACGGTGATAAAGTTCATTATCTTCGTAATGGTGTAGATGTCCCTAAGTTTGCTAATGGGGAAGGCTTTCGTTTTAGAACCCATTACCATATCGACAGTGATAAAAAGCTCATACTTTGTAGTGGACGTATTGATACCCAAAAAAATCAACTCCTTTTACTTGAATCTTTTGCAAAGTTACAAGCAGAACGTGGAGACTTGCATCTTGCACTCTTGGGTGCTATCTCTGATGAGACCTATATGCAGGCTTTAGAAGCTTCAATCGTTGAAAAAGGGATTAAAGATCAGGTGACATTTATTGCAGACTTAACACCAAAAGATCAACTTCTTGTGGATGCTTATCATGCTGCAGATCTACTGGTACTTCCTTCTCGTCATGAACCTTTTGGTATGGTGATATTAGAAGCATTCGCAGCATTGACCCCTGTTATTGCATCTGCTACGGGTGGAATCGTCAAGATCATAGAAGATAATGAAAATGGTCTTTTGTTTGAAAATGGTAATGCTGAGGCACTTTACGGATCGATGAAGCGGTTGTTTGAAGATGAAGCACGTACCAAACAGTTGGTAGAGATGGCTTATATCAGTGTGATGAAGTATGACTGGCGCGAGATTGCAAAAGAGTTAGATCTCATCTATCAAAATGCGATCTTGACCCAGCGTGATCTTTAAGATTGTAGTGCCAAGAACGACTTTAGATCTTAGGTTGTAGTATTAGTCTATAATGACTTTGTACCCAACACCTCGGACATTTTTAATGATATCTGCACCAATGACTTTACGAATATCTCTGATATGGCTAGAGATGGTATGCTGGTCTCTAAACTCATCTTCGTAGGCATAATCTAAGATGGTATCAAAGGTCACAACATTACCTCTGTTCTTCATAAGAAGATAGAGGATATCTGACTGTTTTTTTGAGAGATCTAAAGGGGTGTCATCCTTTAAAATCGCTTTTTTATCAAAGTTATAAGACAAACCATCTGGAAGGTTTAGAGTCTCATCACTTGAAAAACTGGCTAAGATGTTATCAATACGTAGTGTTAACTCTTCAAGTTCAAAAGGCTTTTTCAGGTAGTCACTTGCCCCCACTTTAAAACCTTTAGTCACCTCTTCGATACCAACCATTGCTGACATAAAGATGACAGGTGTATCAATGTTTTTACTCTTGATATACTCAACGACTTCAAAGCCATCTACATCAGGAACATTAATATCAAAGACAAAAAAATCATATTCGTACAAGTTAGCATTATCGATGAGTTGGCCTCCATCATCAAAACTGGTCACCTCATGCCCTTTAAGGGTAAGAAACTTGGTGATATTTTTGTTGAGGACATGCTCATCTTCTAAAAGTAGGATCTTCATGATTGCTCCTTATAACTTAGCGTGAAGCAGGTGACACCATCTTCATTAGTAACATCAATATCGATGCGGTGTTTGATACAGATCTTTTTAACGATGTTAAGACCAATACCAATGCCCATGACACTGTGATCTTCTCTATAGAGTTCACTAAAGAGTTTTTTAATATCCTTGATCGGCTTAGAAGCATTGGCGATAGCGATCTCAATCTTCTCGCCCACCTCTTTGATCGTGATGGTAATCTCACTCTCTTCGAGTGCATACTTATGTGCATTTGAGAGAAGGTTGTCGATGACACGCTCGAACTCTACATCATTGATCTTGATCATGGCATCTTCTGCTTCTACAACAATCTTAGAGCTAAGCCCTTTTGAGTTGAGTTGTGCTTGAAAAAGTCCCAGACGCTTATCTATAAACTCTTTAACATTAATCCACTCTGTAGGGTAGGCCTTAACCTCTTTTTTAACAGCATAATAGATATCTTCGTAGATGGAGTGCAGTGAACCTAATGCTGCTTTGATATTGTTGGTCTCTTCTGTCTCACCATACTCCATCTCCTGAAGTGTAAGGGAGCTTTTGATGATACTTAATGGTGTATATATCTCATGAAAAGAGTCTTTTAAGAGGGTGTTCATCTCTTCAAGCATACGATGAAGCTTGAGATGTGTTTTAACACGTGCGGCTACTTCAATAGGACTAAATGGTTTGGTGATAAAATCAACAGCACCCAGTTCTAAAGCCTTGACCTTGTTCTCGACATCATCTAGAGCAGAGAGGAAGATAACGGGGATGTCACGTGTTTCAGGCTTCTCTTTTAGACGTCTGAAAAGCTCATATCCATCCATTTCAGGCATCATGATGTCGAGTAAGATAAGATCTGGAATACGTTTTTCTAGCATCTCAAGTGCAGCAGCTCCAGAGTCTACTAAGTCTAAGTTGGCATCCATATCAGCAAGTGAAAGCTCAAGAACTTCAAGGTTGTAGGGCATGTCATCCACTGCCATAATATGCGGAGATTGGTCCATTAAGTATCCTTTAACATAATAAATACATTTAACATAGAGTGCTCTATGCCTTTAGTGTAGCTTTATAATGATTATAGTTAAATTAAGTTAACTAAATCCTCTCTTAACATGAGATTTGTTAAGAAGATAAGCTCAATCCTCCTCTTGTAAAAGTTTCTCTTGATACCTTTTATAAAGTTGATCAATAAGTGTTGTGATATCAGGTGTCTCAACTACTATAAAGTCAGCTGTTTTAGACTGCTTAGAAACATAGCGTTTATGCATCTCATGTACAAAATCATCAAACATCTCTAAGTTCTCTTCATGGGAGATATTGCGTTCATGTAGATCCCGTTTAAGTCTTCGTTGTACCCGTTTATTTTGATCAACATCTAAGTAGACCTTATAGTGACTAAAAGGTTGAGATGTTTGATGATAAAAAGCGTATAGACCTTCTATAATCAAGATATCAACATCTTTGATAACGCCTATAATCTTTTTCTCTTTGGTATTGTAGTCATAACTTCGTATAGAGACTTCACGATTTTTTTGAAAATTTTGAAGATCACTATAGAGTGTTTTTAGATCAAAAGCATCAGGATGATCATAGTTATCAAAGGGAGTTTCGTGAATATTTTTATAATAGTTGTCCATTGAGATGGAGGCAACATTGAGGTTGTACGAAGTTTTAAAATAGCTTGCGACCTGTTGCGCTAAGGTACTTTTACCTGAACCCGTTCCTCCTGCTATAGCGATGATCATAAGGATCCTTTTTGCGGTTACTTTGCACTCTCACATACGTTTGTGTGCATTAAAGTCTCTTTGGTGGTCTGATCATAAATATGTTCTTGAAACAGAGCTTTGTTGTTAAGATAGATGGGGTGAAGTAGCTTAAGGTTACGGCCAACATGAGAATCTATGATGGTTGAGCCTCTTTTAATGATTACATTATCATTGATCACACTATCTTCAATGACAACACCCTCTTCTAAGACGCAATTATCTCCAATGATCACGGGACCGATAAGATTAACAGAAGGGTGTACATAACTCTCTTTACCGATTAAAACATCTTTATGTCTTCCATACCCAACTGCAGCAGAGTACTTAAGGTCGTGATGTAACATTTTATCCTCAAATGAGAGGAGGGCATCAAGGCCTTCAAAACGTTGATAGCTCCCATCATCAAAAAAGATACCGAGTCCAAACTTATGGGTATCATCTTCAAGAAGATCTTCATCGATCTCTTCAACGACTTGGTAATCTAAAGTGATCTCATAAAGTGTTGCAAAATTATGAAAGTACTCTTCATCACTTAAGGGATGGGTTGTTTTGATGGTTAATGTTGTATAGCCTTTATCTCTTGACCACTCTAGCCAATAGACAAAGAGTGACTTTCCAAAGATCGAGATTTGTGCTGGGTGTAGTTTGGGTTCGATAGCATGTACCCATGCTAAACAACTTGGTGGTATCGTGATAGTTAATGACATTTAGTTCCCCTCCTCGATCAGAGTGATCGCTTCTTTACAGGTATCGAATGTGGTATAGAGTTGGTCGTTTCTAAAGATCTCAAACATCATCTTCGATTGTGATGACATCGAACAGACATAGATATCGGCAGCATTCATAACAGCCATCTTATAGATCTCCGTAAACTCATACATCGCATCACCATCAATAAATGCTAACTCTGAAAGATTAAAGATAAAGTAGTAGGTGATATTGATATCTTCTTCGACCATCATCCTAACATCTAAAAGGTCTCTTTTATTAAGTGTTCCTTTGAAGTTATAGACAACGTATCCCTCTTGGATCTCTCTTGTGATCTCAAACATCTAAACCCCTTTTTGTGTGATAAGTGTTAGCATTTTTTAGTATGCACCTTTTTGGAACAAGACAGCTGGAATGGTTCCAAAAAGAATCTTGATATCTGTCCACATTGAACGTTGAGAGATATACTTTTTATCGAGATCGACCTGTTGTTTAAACGGGATGTCACTACGTCCAGAGATCTGCCAGATACAAGTTAGACCAGGAGCAATATGGAGACGTTTTAGATCTTCACTGATGTACTCACGAACCTCACCTGGAACAGGAGGACGTGGGCCAACAAGACTCATCTCTCCTTTTAAGATGTTAAAAAGTTGTGGTAACTCATCAATACTCCATTTACGAATAAATTTTCCTACTTTAGTGATACGTGGATCATCTTTCATCTTGAAGATAACACCGTCATCACTCTCATTGTCTGCCATGAGTTTGGCTTTAAGCTCTTCAGCATTAGTGACCATCGAACGAAACTTATACATGTTAAAAAGTTTTCCATCACGCCCAACACGAGGTTGAGAAAAGAAGACGGGACCTGGGTTTTCCACTTTGATCAAGATCGCTACCAAAAGTAGAAGAGGAGAGATCATAATCAGCCCTATGGCAGTTAATGTAAAGTCCATGACACGTTTGGCATAAGGGTACATCTTATGTTGAAGATAGGCCCAATCTAGTAGAGAACCTTCTGTCACCATATTGTCATAGTAGTATTGAAGTTTTTCATTTTTAAGCTCTCTGTTCCAACTCCATGCACGCATTAAAAACTGAGGATTCCCAATGATATAGCGTTTCCACATACGACCAGGCTCTTGTAACATTCTGTAGATCCACTCAAGACCGATCTCACGGATCCACATTGGTGCACGTGCTGTTTTCTCAGAGTAGAAGTCAAAAAGACCGCCTACCCCCATAACAACAGAAGCAGTCATCTTTCTTGAGTGGGTATCGATCCACTCTTCTTGAAGTGGTGCCCCTTTGGCGACGAGGACGATATCCGCTTTGGTATGGTTGATGTAGTTGACCACTTCATTATCATGAAGATCAAAACCGTTGAGTGTACCCACGATCTGTAGTTCTGGATATTGACGCTGTACTTTCTTTTTCATGGTCTCTGCAATACCTTCTGCTGCGCCATATAAAAAGATTTTCATCCCTTGTTCTTGTGCCATTTCACACAAAAAAGGAAAAAGGTCTGTTCCATTAACATTTTGTTTGAGTGGTGTGTTGAGCATATTACAGGCCATCTTAATACCACTGCCATCGGGTAAGACAAACTTAGTACTGTCTAGTACACGTTTAAAGGCGTGGTTCTCATAGGCTTTATTCAGGGTGTCTGCATTCACAAAATAGATGTTAGTTTTACGTTTTTGTTTAACAGCTTTAGCAATATCGTTAACAGCTTCAAGCATTGTGGTGTTTTTAAACTGTACCCCTAAAAGATTAAGCGTTGGCTTGTATGCACGACGACGTGTTGCAAGCAACGAAGCCATAACGAACTTAACGGCTAGCTTAATATCGCTAGGGATTGAACGCTGCAGAAGATACTCATGATCGATCTCATCAATATCGAGGTAGTTAATACCACTTAAGGCTCTAAGTTGATAAAGTGAGATCAAGCCTGGTTGACAATGAGAAGAAGGTGTTGCTTGTAAAGCTGTTCCGATTAAACTTATCTCATTGCGTAAAACAGCTAATGAAAGCGGTATGTAACGTACGAGTTTGCTCTTGGTATTAAATACAAAGAGGTTTAAGTCAAAATTGTTCTGATAAGGAACAAAGATCTTTTTATGGTTAAGTAGGTTTCTAAAGATCATATAGCTTAAAGGCAAAATCATCAAGATAATACCGATAAGAGCAATAAATGTTTCAAAAATAACTTTGCTGATGTAGTAGAGGACAGAACTCTCTGCTAAAGGTATATTGGCAACCTTCATCTCTAACTCCTTATGTCTTATTAATTGTCACATTTTGGCATGTGTGTATGCAGTTACTTTGCAGAATCGATCAGCTTTTGGGCATGTAGATCCCAGTTGAACTGTTTGATATGTTTGTAACCACGTTCGATCATCTCATAACGCTTACTCTCTGAGGAGAGTGCTGTTGTAATAGCATCAGCAATCTCCTGAGGGCTTTTAGGATCAAAGTAGAGAGCGGCATCACCCCCGACTTCTGGTAATGAAGAGGTGTTTGAACAGACGACGGCAGTGCCACTGGCCATCGCTTCTACAACAGGGATACCAAACCCTTCATAAAAAGAGGGGAAGGCAAACAGTGAAGCATGACGGTAGTAAGCAGGTAGATCTTCGTTGGCAACAAAGCCTGCGAAGATGATGTTTTGAGTATCGGTAGATTGCTCTGCATATTGGTGAACGACTTCGGCACCATTCCAATCTCCACCGATAAGACAAAGATCATAAGTCGCTTTAAGTTGCGGGCTTAACAACTCATAAGCTTTGATGAGGTTGAGATGGTTTTTACCCGGGTGTTCTAGCCTCGCAACATAGAGTATATAAGATTTCTGACGGGGAGATTGCTCTTTACTCTCTTGTTCTAAAGGGTAAAAACTATCAGTAACGACACCATTGTAGTTTACAATCAGTTGGTCTCGATCCATCTCATAAAAATGTGCGACATCATCAGCCGTATTAGCACTAACGGTAAAGATAAGGTCAGCTTTTTTCAAAAAGAAGGGGATCACTTTTTTGATATAAAACATACGAAAAGCATCATACTTATCATCAACATGAAACTGAGATAGATCATGCATTGTTACCAAGGTCTTTATAGGATAAAAAAGCATGAGTCTGCGGTTTCCTGCGGGCAGGAACATCCAAAGATAACGGGACTTTTGAACTTTAAAAGGAAGTACAAACATATGCCATAACATGTTAAAAAGAGGTTTTTGAAAACGGCGTGACACTATGATAAAGGTAATATTATCAAGGTGTTCAAAAAAATGTTTCTCATCCTCATTGACCACAAGGTCGATTAAAAGGTGATGACTTAAGGAGGTAACAACATTTTCTATATAGTTGGCGATGCCAGATTTACCGCCATCAAAGGCTAAGGCACTGATTAAAACTCTTTGCATAGATTCTCCCTTACACAATCCTACTTTTTATAGGATACCAAACTTTAGAAAAAAAGCATGCAAAATGTTTGCAAATAATTAAAATTGTTAGATATTTCTCTAAAAAAGGGGGTTGAATGTGGAGATTTATCTCGAAACGCTATAATAGTAGTTATGTAAAATATTTGGAGACTTTATGCAAGAAAATATAGAACCGATGACTAAATTTGGATATGAAAGATTACAAACAGAGGCCAACCACCTTAAACTTGATGTACGTCCAAAAGTAATTAAAGCTATTGAAGAAGCTGCTGATATGGGTGACCTGAAAGAGAATGCTGAATACCATGCGGGAAAAGAGCAACAGACAAACATTGATCGTCGCTTAGAAGAGATCAGTGCGATGTTAACGAATGCACAGATTGTTGATCCGAGTGCATTAGAGCATGCTCGTGTTAGTTTTGGCTCAACAGTTGTGTTAGAAGATCTTAATACTGAAGAAGAGTTAACCTATACCATTGTGGGTGGATGTGAAAGTAATCCTGAGATCGGTCTGATCTCGTTTAACTCACCTTTAGCAAAGCAGATCTTAGGAAAAGAAGAGGGTGATGAGATTAAAGTACGCCTTCCTGGCGGTGTTAAAGAGTTTGAAGTGAGTGAGGTAAAGTACCAAGAGATCGTTTTTGAGTGTCGTAATGACTAAGGTTGCAGTGATTGGAGCGAGTGGTTACACGGGCTTAGAGCTCATTAAGATGATCATTAACCATCCTGAGATGGAACTCTCTTATGTTGCCACAAGTGAGGGAGGAGTTACACTGAGTGAGCTACACCCTTCACTTATGGGCGTCATCGAAGCTGATGTACAAAAGGCAGATGCCCAGAGTGCGGCTGATTCGGCAGCGTTGGTCTTTTTAGCTTTACCGCATAAAACAGCTATGGCCTTTGTGAAGCCACTGATCGCTTTAGGGGTCAAGGTGGTGGACCTCTCTGCTGATTATCGTTTAGAGTTGACGCGTTATGAAGCCCACTATGTGCCACATACCGATATTGAAAACTTAGAACATGCTGTTTATGGTCTACCAGAACTTAATGCCAAGGCAATAGCCTCAGCACGATTAGTCGCAAACCCAGGGTGTTATCCAACAGCAACGATCTTAGCTGCTTTACCTTTTTTGAAGTATCAAAAAGAGCATTCAGCATTGATCGTGGATGCTAAAAGTGGTGTAAGTGGTGCAGGCAAGAAACTTTCAGAGGTAACACACTTTGTCAATATCAATGATAATGCCTTTGCTTATAACCCTTTTGGACATCGACATGGCCCTGAGATCGCAGAAAAACTTGCATTGAGTGATGAAAGTGTTAACTTCGTTCCCCATCTATTGCCGATGACCAGAGGAATGCTTTCGAGTGTCTATATGCAGGTTGAAGGTGATTTTGATGCTCAAAAAGTACTCCAAGAGTACTATAAAGATGCCCCATTTGTCAGAGTGCGTCAAACACCAGTGGATATGAAGAGTGTGAGTGGTACAAACTTTTGCGATATCTTTGTTACACGTCAAGGAGATACTCTCTTTGTCAATGCTGCGATTGATAACTTGATGCGTGGAGCCAGCTCACAAGCGATGGTCAA
>Ga0256826_1000159_pt1 | contig 36316 bp, 30 predicted proteins | sample CV79metaG_FD_185975 | JGI IMG/M metagenome (GOLD analysis project Ga0256826, IMG submission 185975) | Hydrothermal vent microbial communities from East Pacific Rise, Pacific Ocean - CV79 | ecosystem: Environmental > Aquatic > Marine > Hydrothermal vents | place: Pacific Ocean: East Pacific Rise...
ATTGAATTTTTCCAAACTTTTAGATTTATGATTTTCAAAAATAGAGAGTGAAAGTTTTTCGATTTTTTCAAGTTCTTCAATAGTTTTGATGGTCGAAAATTTGCTACGATGTTGAACAAACTCAATTCTAAGTTTTGCCTCAACCTCTTTCAGTTCTAATTCATTTTCCAAAAGTTTATTTTGCAATTTTGTTAATTTGGAAGAGATATTATCCAAATCTTGATTGATATTTTCTAATTCAAGTTGTAGATTTTGAGAATCATCAGAAAGATTATCTTCTAAAAATAGCTGTTTTTTGCTTTCTAAAATCTTACTATTTTTAGAGTTTTCAGAAATTTTTGAAAAAAGATTTATCAAATCATCTTTTGAGGTATCAATTTCAATATTTAAAATCGAATCTCCAAAAATTTTATAGAATTGAGAAAGAAGTTCATTTTTAGAGAAATTAGATTGAATCAAATTATAGAATTCTGAAAATCTATCTTCAAAAATATTTTTATTATCAATTTGTAGAAATTTACTATTTTCAGACACTTTTTGACTAAGTTCTGAATTGATAATCATTGGAAATGAAAACATATTAATTTTCTTAAATTCTGAAATATTATATTCTTGATTCTCTTTGAATTTATTCAAATCTCGATTAATATTAAAAATCTCAAAATTATCATTTTCAATTACTTTCTCAATTCGCTTTAATTTTCTAAGATTCTGTTTTTCCTGAAACTCTAAATCTATTATCTGTTCAGATAGATTCAAGATATTTTCAGAAATCCTATCTTTATTCAAATTCAAGTTTTTAAAATTTTCCAATTCATTTAAATCTATTTCTTTTAAAAATCGATTTTTTACTGTTCGACAATCTCGATTTGCACTAATTAAAATATCTAAATCAAAAGTTTTTTCTAAAATTTTCTGAATTGAATTCTTATCAAAAATAGAGAGATTTTTTTCAACTTCTCCATCAAAAAATATAAAATCTAAAATTTGAGTTGGAAATTTTTCTTGTAAAAATTCAGAAGCTTCTCTATTTTCAAAAATTGTATTTTCAAAAGATATTTTCAAACTCTCTTTTATAAAAGTTCTATCTTTAAAAATAAATTCTCTATAAATTGTAAATTTGTCTGTTTCAACTAAAAGAGATGCACGATTATTTTCAGAAGCAAAATTCAATATCTTCTCATATTGAAATTCTTTACCAAAAGCTAATTTTAGAATATTGAGAATTGAAGTTTTTCCAAGCCCATTTTCACCTAAAATTGCTGTTTTATCAGAAAATATTATTTCACTTTTTCCATAAAAAGAGAAAATATCCTTGATAACTAATCTAATGAGTTTCAGTATAAATCCTTTTAAAATGGTTTAACATTTGATTCTCAATTTCCAAAATTACACCTTTTCGATTACTTGATTTTTTTCTTTTTAACTCTATTTCTAAAATCTTTTTAAACATATCAAGATTTATATCTTTATCTAAAATATCAAAATCAAAAGGGAGTTTCTCGATTTCTAAATTTCGTCCAAATCGATTTGCAATTTTCAAAGCTTGATTATTTAAATTTCCATCTAAATCAAAAAATTTCTGAATCTGTATGATTTCCTCATCTGAAATCAATTCTTGACCAACCTCTTTTTCCGCTTCTAAAAGTTTCTCTAACAGTTCAAACCGAACTTTCATCAAAAAATCGCCCATTCCAGCAGTCCCATTTTTTCTGCGAGAACTTCTTTTTTTCGGATTTTCTCTAATTTCCATTAGCATATTTCTATATTCGTGAAGTGGTTTTAAATGAGTTTCACCACTTTGAATCATCATCTCAATACTTTTATCCTTAGCTACAACTGTGCAAACATAGCAACCGAAACGGGAACTTCCACAACTTTGAGAATCGCTATTTGTTGGCATTCCGCACTCATCTTCTCCTGAACCATTTGCATAAATCTTAGAAAGCTCATTATAGTTTTTTCCGTAAGGGGAATTGTTGGTTAAAAGGAAATTCCAAACCTCATCAGTTGTAAAATCTACAATAGGCGAAAGAATATAGGCATTTGGAATAGTATCGTGCATTGATAAATTTCTATGATTTCGTTCTCTTGAATTAATACTATCTTTTCTCATTTGAGATTCATCTTTGCGAACACCTAAAAGCATAATTATAGAATTATGTTTTTCAGCTAATTTTTGAAAGTGATATAAAGTAGGACGAATTTTAAGCCTGTCGGTGCACCAACGAAAAACACGGTTTGGAGGCGGATAACCCTTGCCAATCATTAAACTAAAAAAAGATTCTTCTACTTTTGGCTTAATCAAAATAACATCGATTTTTAGATTCTCTTTTTTACAATATATCTCAACTTGTTTTAAAGTTTTTTCTAAGAAATTGCTAATAATTGGAAGTTCTACTTTTGTATCTGATGAAATAACATAACTCTGTTTTAATTCTATTCCATCATTTTGAATCTCCTTTATAACTTCTAAAGTAAGATGCAACATAAATGTAGAATCTTTTCCACCGCTAAAAGTAATTACAAAAGGGCGATTATCAGATAAATATTGTTCTCTAATTTCCTGTTTTGTGTTTTTGATTTTCAATATTTACAAGTTTTCCCATCTTTTTAAAGCTAATTTAATAACCTCATCGGCATAACCTGAAATTGAATCTTTTGTCCAATTATCAAATTCAGAAACTTTCTCATTTAAATAAAAACCAGTATGAGAATATATAGGTTTTTTACTTATAAAACTACTTGAACCAATTGATGAGTTTTCTTCTCTAATTAACAGAGTGCAGTTTCCAATAGTATGAACTAAATTCTCATATTCATCTAAAGAAAAATTTTCTCTCCAAACTGGTAATAGATTTTTAAATTCATCTTGAGGTAAAATATGTTCAACTGTTAAATCGTCAAAATCAACATCAAATTCAGGATTAACTGAAAGTTCAATAGCAAATAGAGTAGCTTTTAAAAATTTTGGACTGTCTTGATAAAGTGGTCTATTTTTTAGGCTATCTTGAAATTCTGATTGAGATGGAAATCTTGGTTTTTTCTCTTTTGTTTTAAGTAGATTATTAAAAGATTTTTCAATGTTTTCATCAACTGGAATCTCTTTACAAGCTTGGGCAAACACATTCTTAGTAGCTCCCGCAGGTAAGCTACAAATAAAACGACGAAGATAATAGCTTTCAATTATTTTACTGATTTTTGTAACAAACGGAGATTGTGCAAACTTTAGTTTCATTAAAAATGGGTAATAAGCTTCAATTCCAAAATGCTGTAAGATAGAATCTTGAAATAGTTCCCTATTTTGTAATTCTAAGAAAATATCTTTAAAAATTAACATTTCAGTTAAAATAGATTTAACAGTTTCATAACTATTCTCTTTTTTGATACTTTTAACATATCTGTTAAATTCATCATAAAGATTACCGCTTGTAACAACTCTACCAAGTTGCATCGTGAAAAAATGTTGTAAAAATACAGCAAAAACTTTATCAGAACTAGAACTTTTTTTAAATGGCATTATCTCTAATTTTTCCCATAACTCTGAATGAAGTTCCTCTTGCTTTGCTCTATCCTCTACTTTCATAAATAGTGAATTTTTGATGAGGTCTGTATCTTTTAATTTTAAGCCCCCACCATTTAAACTTGAAAAAATAATTTGGGGACTATCTTTACCTAATTCCAAAGTAACCTGAACAATCATTACTTTTTCTAATTTTTCAAGTAACTCTTTTAGTTCCAAAAAAGAGTAGTTTTTAAGTAAAGGTTTTGATTGAAAATAATCATAAGTTGATATAAGATTTGATTTCTTGCCTTTTAAAAAAACATTATGTTTATCTATAAATTTATTTTTAGATATATCATCAACTCTAGTTTTATTAAGAATATCTCTAAAAAGTAAGTTCTTATAAATATTAAAATCATTATTTTTATTAGATAGAGAAAGTCTTATTCTATTTTCAAATTTTTGCCACTTTCTTTCTAAAAAATTTTCTGATATTTTCTCTATCTCTATTTTTATATCTGCTAAGTCATTTTCAGATAAAGATAATTTCTTACTATCTTTTTGAAGATTCTTTAAACTATCTCGAATTGCTATGAATAGCAATGATATTGTTGTAATTCTTTGCTGACCATCTATAATATTTATAGAATCTTTTATAGATTCATCTTTAATATATACAATAGAATTTAGAAAGTGTGTTGAAATATCTTTATTTAACTCTATATTATTTATATCTTCCCAAAGTTGAGACACTTCTTTTCCAGTTGTCCATTCATAAGCTCGTTGGTAAATTGGAATTAATAACTTATTTGTACGATTATCATTTAAGAACTTAACAAACTCTATTTCTTCTGCTTTCATTTTAATCCTAATTAATAAATACTTTATTTGATAAGTATTGTATCAAATTTTAAATTAATGAGTTTTTCCAACAATTAAATCTAGTAACTGTTGAAAACTTGTACTTTCCATTTGAAAAAGGTAGTTTTGAACTATTCCCGCTTTTTGTCCAGCTTCAATATCAGTTTTTGAATCGCCAACTAAAATTGATGAGGTCAAATCAAGATTAAAATCAGAATTAGCTTGTAAAATCATATGTGGTTTTGGTTTTCGACATTCGCAATTATCTGAAAACTTTGGGTGACAAGGGCAGTGATATATTTTTGATATTTTGATTCCATTGTCAAGAAATCTATCAAACATATATTTGGAAATATTCTGAAAATCAGACTCTGTGTAATATTTTCTTGCAATTCCAGATTGATTTGTAATAATAATTATCTCAAAACCTTTGTCAAAAAAATATTTTACAAATTCAAAAATACCATCGATAAAATCAAATTTCTCTTTTTGAAAAACATAACCGTAATCAATATTAATAACCCCGTCGCGGTCTAGAAAAAGTGCTGGTTTCTTATTCACCTCGAAAAACTTTTAAATCAATGCAATCCTGCATATTTTGAATGATTCTTATATCTCGCTCGTCGGTTAATTCTAAAAGCTTATGGTATTCAATACCCAAAAGATTTAAAGTTGCCTCATAATCAATTACCGCTTTATCAAAATGCCCTAAAGAGTGTTGAGATTCTGCCCGTTTATTATATGAATATGAATCGGAAGGATTTAATTTTATAGCTGTTGAAAAGTTAGAAACTGCAGGTTCAAAGTTTTTCATTTTCTGATAAGAACGACCTAATTTGCTATAAAGATAAAATGTATTTGGAGAGAGTTGGATACTTTTAGTGAATTCTTCAGCAGCCTGTTTATATTGACCTGTTTTATAATAACTTGTGCCTATTTTGTCATAAATAAAGACTTTATCTTTACTGCCCTGAACCGCGGACTTATAAAATATAATAGCTTGTGTAAAGTCGCCTAAGGATTGATAACAATCTCCAATTTTGTCATAAAGATAGCTTTCAGATTTTTGGATTCTTAAAATAATATTATACTCTTCGATAGCTTTTTCAAATTCATTCATAGCTTGAAAACAGTCACCTATTTTATCGTGTAAATAAAGATTTTCTGGAGCAAGTTTAAAAGATTCTTGAAAATGATTGACTGCCAATTCAGGCTCATTTAATTTAAAATATACATCGCCAATATTTTCAAAAAGACTAGAATCATCTTTGTCAAATTCTAAAGCTCTAAGATAATCTTGTAGGGCATCTTCAAAATAGCCTATTTCAAATTCGCATTTTCCTTTTTTTACAGAGATTGTCCAATCATAATTATGAAGCTGAATTGCTTTGTCGTAATCTGCAATCGCATTTATAGATTCTCTTTTGGCTTGGTAGCAATCGCCCCGCTTACTGTAAAGTTCATAACTTTTTTGAGTATCTAATCGAATGGCGGTGGTGTAACTTTTTATAGATTTATCCAGCTCTTTAGACTGAAAATAGACATCGCCTAATCGCTCATAGATTCCTTCAAAATACTTATTTAATTCAATTACATCTAAATAATATTTTAAGGCTTGATTAAAATCTTCATTTTCAAAAGCAGAATCGCCTAATTCCATTAATGTTTGAGGTGATTTTCTAAATAGACTTTTAAACATTTTATTAACTCCTTATTGTAAAAAAACTGCTTCCGCTACCTGAAAAAAGATAATTTTCTTTTTGTAGATTTTTCAGTTTTGGGCAGAGATATTTGGCAGGTTGAAATAAATCATTTGCAAAATCAATAGATAGATTAGTAAATATATCTTTAGATTTTTGATATTTCAGGTATTCTAGATTTTTTATATCTGAAATATTGAAAAAATCATCTCGAAATGTTTTATAGACTTTTCCTGTATTGCATTCAATTTTTGGGGTAACTATTTGAATATCTAATTTTTCTTCTTGAAATATTTCAATAATATCTCCTGTTCCAAAAACATTTGCACTATCTGTATTGTATAGAAAAAATAAAATATCTGAACCCAACTTTTCTACAATCTTTGCTTTTTTATCTAAATTTAAATTTAGGTTTAGAACCTCATCTACCATATTTAGGAATGTAGCAGAGTTTGAACTTCCTCCACCAAGTCCAGCCATCATTGGAATATTTTTCTCAACTTTTACAGAATATAGCTGAAAGAAATTCTCAACTTTCTGTTTTTGAACATTATCTAAATTTAATATTAATGACTTATAAGTTTTATAAATAATATTATCAGATTGTGGAAATGAAAAATTTGATTCAATAAAAAAACCGCCTTTTTCAGTTTTTTCAAAAGTTAAAATATCGTATAGAGAATATACTTTAATAAAACGGGAAAAAATCTCGTGATAATTTCCTCGAACTCCGACCATTTTTAAAAACAGATTAATTTTTGCATAAGATTTATATTGTTTATTCATACATTTATTCTATCTTAAATAAATTGAAAAATTAACCTATTCTAAATAAGATTACACCCATTTTTGTAGGTCGATTGAATGCTGAATATCTCGAATTTTCTTTGGGGTCTCATTTGCAATATCCAAAACCTCACAATTTCCAGAAATAAAAATTTCATCTTCAACTAATTTAATAATAAGTGAATATTCAGAGCAATCAAATTTATGATTTTCATCAGAAAAACGAACATCTAAATTTGGATATTCAGATAAAAGCTTGGAACTATCCTCAATATATTTTTCAACAATCGTAATATTTGAAATATCATTTGCTGAAAACAGGATAGATTTAGCAATCTCATTTGAACCAAAAACCGCAATTTTTTTATCAGTTAAAGAGTTGATAGCTTTTCCAATAGAGAGAAATCCGTGAAGTTTGCCATTTTCAATTTTCAAAGATTCTACAAAACCACATTTTGCCACCTCATCGGAATATGAATCAAGCAGAGTCAAAATTTCAGTTTGATACTCTTTAGCAATATTCACACCACGAATTTGAGATTTTTTCAAACCATTTACAGTAAAAAGAATATCGTCATCTCGAATATTCAAAGGAATATAAGAGGCATTCAAATTTTCTGAAGTAAAAATCTCGTTAAACTCTTTTGGCAAAGGCGATTTATTTGCCATTTCGCCTAAAAAGGCAAAAAGCAAAGTTTCCTTATCAATCATTTTCACGATTTAATCTTCAAATAATTTTTTGAATTTATCTAAAAATCCGATAGTTGGTTTTCTGTCAATTCCGAAACTTTCTTGTAATTTTAAAAGTAAATCAACTTGTTCAGTTCCAAGTTTTTTAGGATAAACTAGTTTTATCTGAACGATGAAATTCCCTTTACTATAACCTTTGACATTTTGAACACCCTCATTTCTGAAAAGATATTGCTGTTTATCTTTCGTTCCTTGTTCAAGTTTAAGTTCAATTTCGCCAGTCAAAGATTTAACTTTAATTTTTTCACCTAAGATTGCTTGAGTAAAAAATACAGGAACTTCTAAATAGAGGTCGTCTCCGTGTCTAGTAAAATTTTCATCTTGTGCAATATTAAAAGTAATATATAAATCGCCTCGAGTTCCGTTTGAACCCATATTTCCACGACCTTGAACTCGTAATCTGTGGTCGCTATCAATTCCAGCAGGGATTTTTAGTTCAACCTCATCTTCAACTTTTACCTTTTTATGTCCGTGGCAAGTTCTACACGGAGTTTTGATAACAGAACCAGCCCCACGACATTTTGGACAAGTTTGAACAAACGACATTAGAAAACCTTGTTGTTGCTGAACTTCCCCCGCCCCATTACAATAAGAGCAAGTTGTAGTTTTTTTGTCAGCCGACCCCGTGCCATTACAAGTTTTACAAGTTTGTTGATAATCGTATATTTGAGTTTTTGTTACTCCAAATACAGATTCTTTAAAAGTGATATTTACTTCAATCGCAAAATCATTATTTTCTCTTTGTCTCTGATTTCTATTTCCAAACATTGATTCAAAAATATCGCCTAAATCGTCAAAGTTACCAAAACCTTGTGAGCTTCGTCCTCCGCCCATTCCTCCTTCGAGTCCAGCTTTACCATATTTATCATAAATGCCTCGTTTTTTATCATCTTTTAAAGTTTCGTAAGCTTCATTTATTAATTTAAATTTTTCTTCTGCTTCTTTATCTCCTTGATTTTTATCGGGGTGATATTTCTTTGCCATCTTTCGGTAGCCCTGTTTAATTTCACTCGCCGAAGCACCTTTTTGAATTCCTAATAATTCATAGTATTCATTATTCATCTTTTACCTTTTGTAATAATTTTTTGGAATTTTAGCAAATATGAGATATTAATTTAATTTTTGAATGATATTATCAAAATTAATATCTTGAGAAATCTCTGAAATTTCAATATTTTCTAAATTGTGTAGAGCTTGAGAAATATTCTCTTTTTCTACAATTTGGATATTGGAAATAAATTTAAGAAGTTCATTCTGATTAAACATATATTTACCTGAAATTATCTTATTTTGAAATGATGCAGGTTCAACAGGATTATGACCGCCGATTCCGTCGTAAAAGCCACCGCCTAAAATTACGATATCACTTTTTGCATAAATGTTAGTCAAAACTCCGAAAGCATCTACTAAAATAATATCAGTTTGGAAAGTTTGGGTTTCTGAAAATCTTGAAATAGAAAAATTATTAGTTTTGCCAAAATCTTGAATTAAATTCCAAACTTCAGAAAACCTATCTTTATGTCGAGGCACAATAATTAATCTACCTTTTCCAAACTCTAAAAATGCATTTAAAATATATTCTTCATCGTGCGGGTGAGTTGAAGCTCCAACGATAATCATTTTATCTTTTGGAATATCCAAATCTTTAGTTTTCTTAGATTTTAAAAGTTTGATATTTCCAAGAATTTGAATGTTTGTTGCTCCCAGTTTTTCAAATCTATCTTTGTCAATTTCACTTTGAGCAAAAACCATATCAATGTTTGCAAAGATTTTAGAATAAAACCATTTAGCTTTTAGATATTTTGGAAAACTTCTTTGGCTAATTCTACCGCTTAATAAAATTGTTTCTGTGCCTCTGATTTTTGCTATAAAAAAAAGTAAAAACCATAATTCTGCCTCTAAAACTATCAACTTTTTTTGCCGTTTTATCCAAAAAAATAGATTTGGTTCAAAGGGTAAAAATCTTGATGAGGTATGAAAACTTTTAGCAGAATTAAAACCAGCTTCGGTTGTCGCAGTTATTAATATTTTTTCAGTTTTAGCAATTTCAGAAATAAAGGGTTTTAAAGCATTTATTTCGCCTAGAGAACAGCCGTGAAACCAAAAAGCATTTTCAATATTTGAAGTGCTGTTTTTCCAAAGAAAAAATCTAGCGGGAATAGAGTTTCTATATTTCTCCCAAAATGAGAGAAAAAATAGAAATGGAGAGAAAACAATTAATAACAGAACTGTTAAAATTGTATAGAGAATTGGAAAAAACTTATTGAGCATCGACCTCATCTTCTGGTAGAAAATAAAGTAATCTTCCGCAGTTTGGACAAGTGATAATGTCATCACTTTTTAAAACTTCTAAATAAGTTTGGTCATTCAATTTCATATAACAACCGTAACAAGCAGAATCTTTGACGGGAACAGCAGCGGTCTCTTTTGCCCATCTTCTGATTTTTCCATAGAAAGAGTGAGTTTTCTTATCCATTGTAAGTACAAGGTCTTCTCGCTCTTTGTAAATTCTTTTTTTACTTCCTTGAATAGTTTCAAGTTGTGATTCCATCGATTTTTCAGCTTCGCTTAGTTGAGATTCAAATTCTGCAAAAGCATCTTCTTTGTCTTTTAATTTTTCAGCTAAAGATTCGTTAATATCGTTGAATCGATTAATTTCATTATTGTCATATTGGATTTGCTCTTTTCTTAGCTCATTCTCAATTGATAAAGCATTTAGCTCTTTATCTTTTTTGACATTTTTCATTTTAGCTTCATACTCTTTATTGTCATCAGACATCTTTTGAAGATTTTGCTCTAAACCTGTAATTTTTCTATTTACTTCTTGAATTGAGTCTTTAATCTTTTGAGATTCTTGTAAAAGAGAGTTTCTTGAGTTTTCAATTCTCATATATTCGTTTTTGACTCGTTCAATTTCAGGGTCAAAACCAACAAGCTCATTGTCAATATGAAAAAGGTCAATCATCTGTTTTAAGTATGGATTCATTTCATCAAACCTTAATTATCTAATTTTAATCTAATATTATAGCAAGTTTTTATCAGAAATTTGGGGAGTGACTAAGCAGAAGATTTATAAGTAGGCAAAAGTTCAATATTTAGTCAATTCCAATTATTTTAAATATGAGAAATGATATATGGAAGTTGAATTATTACTTTCATCTTTAATAGTTACTTTCTCAATTAAAACACCCTGCTTTTTAATTTCATCAGTAACCTCATCATTATTTTGAGTTTGTTGTTCCTGCATAATTTCACTTTCGCCATCTTCATTTTCGCCAAAATTCAAAAAGAACAATTCATCTTGAGTATATCGATACTCTTTATTTTTCAGATATTCTACAAGTTCATCATCTCTAATATTATACCTATCTTGAATAAATTCATAAACAGTTTTTTTCTTTTCGTGCAAATCTTTTGTAATATTTGAGAATATAAAACTGCTATATTTATTTGCTTTTAGGCGAGTATCTAATAATTCAAGCGACCGTATAGTATTTGATTTCATTTGCAACAGTGCAAAACCTATAATTGAGATTATTAAAACGGTAATAACAATCTCAATTAGGGTAAAAGATTTTCTCAACCTATTTACCTAATGGTAGAAACAGTTTTGTTTCAAAATCGTAATATTCAATATTTCCATTTTCAATATGATACAACCAACCAAGAATATGAAGAGTTCCATTTGCTACTTTTTTCTTGACTTCAGGATAAGTTAAAATATGGTCGATTTGACTTGTGATAGAAATTTTTTCAGTTTGTCTAAGAAGTGCTTCACCAGTTTCTCCAGATAAAACAGCGAGATTTTTCGCTCCCTCCCCAATTTGTAGCCATTTCTGAAGATGAGGTAAGTTTGTAACTTTCTCAGGAGTATGTAAAGTTGCACAAGCTCCACAATGAGTATGTCCGCAAATAATAATTTCAGAAACATTTAAAACTGATACCGCATATTCAATAGCTGAAGCTGTGGCGTGAAAATCTTCAATAAAACTATATGGAGGCACAAAGTTACCAACATTACGAACTACAAATAAATCACCTGGTTTTGTATTTAAAATTAGGTCGGGAATTACTCGCGAATCACTGCAACCAATAAACAGGGCTTTAGGGCTTTGACCCTCTTTCACTAATTTTATAAAGTTTGTTTGATGCTCTTGAAAATAGTTTGTTTTAAAAGTTTGATGACCTTTACTTAATTCACTCATAAAATACCACCTTTTTATTAAGTATTTTAGCATTTTATTTAAGCTAGTAGATTGTAAGATTTCAGAAATTAGAACAGTGGAGTTTTACAAAATGGTTGAAAGATATTCTCGAAAAGAGATGAGTGATAAATGGACTCAACAAGCAAAATATCAAGCTTGGTTAGATGTTGAAAAATCAGCTACAAAATCTTGGGGCGAACTTGGATTAGTTCCAAAAGATGATGTTGAAAAAATCTTAAAAAATGCAAAATTTGATGTAGCTAGAATTGATGAAATTGAAAAAGTGACCAAACACGATGTTATCGCTTTTTTAACTTCAATTTCAGAAAGCTTAGGCGATGAAAGTCGTTGGGTTCATTACGGAATGACCTCATCAGATGCAATTGATACGGGTGTAGCTTTACAGATGAAAAGCTCAATGGAATTGATTATCAAAGATATGAAAATGGTAATTGCAACTTTAGAAAAACGAGCAAAGCTTGACAAAATGACTTTGATGGTTGGTCGAAGCCACGGAATCCACGGAGAACCAATAACTTTTGGTTTGGTTGTTGCAATTTGGTATGAAGAGATGAAACGACATTTGAAAAACCTTGAAGAATCTTTAGATGTAATTTCAGTTGGTCAGATTTCGGGAGCTATGGGAAATTTTGCACATTCACCGATTGAACTTGAAGAATTAGTTTGTAAAAACTTAGGTTTAAAACCTGCCCCAGTTTCAAATCAAGTTATTCAAAGAGATAGATATGCAAGAATGATTTCTGCTATCGGTTTAATGGCTTCGACAGTTGAAAAAATTGCTGTTGCGATTCGACACTACCAAAGAACTGAAGTTTATGAAGTTGAAGAGTTTTTTGCTAAAGGTCAAAAAGGTAGTTCTGCAATGCCTCACAAACGAAACCCAATTTTAAGCGAAAATATCACAGGTTTAGCTAGAACTGTTAGAGCTTTTGTAACTCCCGCAATGGAAAATGTGGCACTTTGGCACGAGCGAGATATTTCTCACTCTTCTGTTGAAAGATTTATGCTTCCTGATGTTTTCATCACAACTGACTTTATGCTCCACAGATTAAATGGACTTCTTGACAAAATGGTGGTTATGCCTAAAAATATGATGAAAAATCTGAATTTAACAGGCGGACTTGTTTTCTCTCAAAGAGTTATGCTTGAACTTCCACTTTTAGGACTTTCACGAGAAGATGGTTATAAAATTGTTCAAAGAAATGCTATGAAAGTTTGGGAGGATTTACAAAACGGTCAATCTGCTTTAAATGAAAATGGCGAATCTCTATATCTTCAACATCTTTTACAAGATAAGGAATTAGGCGAAAAGCTGTCGGAGGAAAAAATTCGTTCTCTTTTTGACTACTCATATTACACTAAAAATATTGATAAAATCTTTGCAAGAGTTTTTATCTAGTTTTTCTAAAATTAGTTAATATCATTTTTTATCGGGCTTTGACCCGATAATTACTATTTAGTAAATCCTGACTTTTTGACCCATCTAGAAAAAAATCGATGAGGTTTTACAGAATCTGAAAGTTCAATATTTTCAGAAAAAAGATTTGCTAAATATGGGGCGAGTGAAAAACCGTATCCGCCTAATCCTGAAAATATATTTAGGTTTTTGTAATAAATATATTCAGAGTTTGGGTATTTTCTACCATTTTTGATTTGTGGAAATTTTTCAATAGTTTTTTTTGAATCTACCATTTTGCCAAAAATTGGAAAATAATCAAAAGATGCGGAACGAACTCCCGAATATATTTTTAATATCTCGACATTTTTCAAATTGACCATCTTTTTAGCTTCTAAAATTAGATTTTCTCTTTCAACCTCATCGGCGGTTCTCTCTAAAATATTGCGAAAATGAGTCGCCCCGATTCTGATTTTTCCTTGAACTGTTTGAGAAACTGAAATATCTTTATGAAAACTCTCTTTTAAAATTGAGTCTGATAAAATATCTAATCTTTCACCCCAAACTGGACGAATTTTCAAATATGGTTCTTGCAGAATTTGAGGAAAAGCTCCCGTCGAAAGAATGATTTGTTTTCCAAAAAAATTATTCACTTTCCACCCATTTTCATTTTCTGTAATTTCAGAAACTTTGGAAAATTTGACATCAATATTTTTAGTAAAATTTTGCAAAATTTCGTCAGCATCAGCAACCGCACCATCAACCTTAATAGTTTTGCCATCTGAAAAAGTGTGATTCAATTTGGATTTATGAATAAATTGAGGAAAGTTTTGAGTGTAATAATTTGTAGAAAATTGAATTGCCGAATTTACCAATTTTGAAAGTTCGCCATCTTTTCCAACTTTTGGATTTAAGAAAGCACCCGCAGAACCGCTACCGCCAAAACCGAGATATTTTTCTTCAAAAATTAGAATTGAGAAGTTTTTTTGAGATAGAAAATGAGCGACGGAAGAACCCGCGATTCCTCCGCCAACGATTATATAATCGTAGATTGCTAAAACCTAAGCTTTTGCCGCAGCTTCTAAAGCTTCGTCATAGTTTGGTTCAGCTGTGATTTCAGGAACAAGTTGTTTGTAAGTTACAACACCGTTAGCATCGATTACAAAAATACATCTTGCAGAAACACCAGCTAAAGCACCGTCAGCAATTAAAGTTCCGTAGTTGTAAGAAAAATCTTTGTTTCTGAAATCAGAAGTAACAGTTAGGTTATCAATTCCCTCTGTTGAACAAAATCTTTTAGAAGCGAAAGGTAAATCCATAGAAACGATAATTGTTTCAACATTTGCTAAAGCAGAAGCTTTTGAGTTGAACATTCTAGTTTCAGTAGCACAAACTGGAGTATCTAAAGATGGAACAGCTACGATTAATTGAGTTTTGCCTTTTGCACCACCAATTTGAACATCGCTTAAATCAGCTGAATTTACCGCAGTTACAACAGGAGCTTTATCTCCAACATTTACAACACGACCAGCTAAAGCTACATCGCCACCTTTTAATTTAGTAGTTACCATTTTTGAATCCTATATTTTTTTATTGTTGGTATTTTACAAGTTTCGCTTAAATCTGTTCTTATATAGTTTTTCTACATCACTAAATAATTAAACTTTAAAGATTCTTAATATTTATATATAAATTAACCAACAATTATAATTAGTTTTTTTTATTAGAATAGCTCTTCAACAGTTTTGAAAACACCATCTTCAAAACCACTATTATGAATTATCTCCTCTTTTTTCTCTCTTTGACTTTTTGCTCTTGCAATTAGGATAATTGGAGAACCCTCAAAATTAAATGCACGACGAAACTGATTAATCAAATATCGTTGATAACTGAAATGTAAAAGTTTTGGGTGATTCATAACGACGGCAACTCGCGGAGGCGAAGTATCATATTGAGTTGTATAATAAATTTTCAACATTTTACCTTTTGGAGCAGGTAAAGAATGCTGAATAATTGCATTTTCAATAACTCTATTTAGTTTTGATGTTGGAACTCTTTGAGTGTAATTTGCATAGACAGAAAAAATCTGTTCTTGTAATTTATGAACCCGTTTATGAGTTAAAGCTGAAAGAGTGATAATTGGGGCAAAATATAAAAATTTGAATTTATCTCTGATGATTTGAACCGCAGCCTCATATTCGTAAATTGATTCGTCCCATTTGTTCAAAACGATAATAGTTGCCAAATGATGTTTATCCACAAGCCCAGCAATTTTTTCGTCTAATTCTTTGAATTCTTCAGTAGCATCTAAAACTAGAATTGCGATATGACTTCTTTCAAGCATAGCTTCGGTTCTCATCAAAGCAAATTTTTCAATCCCGTCAATTTTTCCTCGTCGTCGAATTCCCGCAGTATCCACAAATTTAACTTTTCGCCCGTCAAGTTCCATAATTTCATCGATTGGGTCAATCGTAGTTCCTGCGATAGGACTTACAACACATCTATCAGATTTTGTAATTGCATTTAAAAGCGAACTTTTACCAACATTTACCCGTCCAATAATCGCTACATTAATTTCACTTTCCATATCAGTTTTTCCAGAATCCATATAAACTTCACTGGTGTGTTTTAGCAAAAAGTCTTCTTCTAAAACTTCTGAACCCTCTTTAAAACTTGTGCTACCGAGTTTTTCATAGACCCAACCTAAAAGGCGATTCACTTTCCTATTATGAGCAATAGAAATTGGAAAAATTTCATCAATTCCAAAAGATTCAAAATCCCAAACAGCCTCCTCTAATTTATCATTATCTAATTTATTAACAACTAAAGCGATATTTGGATTTCGTTTTTTCAACTGAAAGAATCTTCTTCTATCATCTTCCTCTGCTAATCTACGACCATCAACCATATATAAAATAATGTCAGCTTCCTTTGCTGATTGTAAAGCTTTTTCTGTAACAGTTTCAAATAGTTCCGATGAGGTATCAAACCCGCCCGTATCTAATAGAATTGCTTCTCTATCATTTATAATAATTTCTCTTTTCTTTACATCTCTTGTCGTGCCTGATGTTTCAGAGGTAATTGCATCTTTTTCTCTAGCTATTCTATTGAATAGGGAACTTTTTCCAACATTCGGTTTGCCGATAATTGCGATTTTTTTCAATATTTTCTCTTTATTTATTTTATAATTGACTAATACAGAATTATAGCTATATTGATAAAAATAAACATTGGGACTTACTGATTTCTCAACTATATATAGTCAGTTTCAAATAAGTATGAAAATACTATAATTGATTTTTCAATATTCAATAAAGGTTACCATTTTGTTTAAAAAAATTCTACCCTTAAATCTGATTCTATTTTTAAGATTTTTCGGGCTATTTTTAGTTTTACCTCTAATTTCATTTTATGCTTATAATTTGGAGGGTTCGACACCGCTTTTAGTTGGTGTTGTAATTGGCGGATATGCTTTGACTCAAGCCATTTTTCAGATTCCATTTGGAATTTTAAGTGATAAGTTCGGCAGACGAAACCTCATCGTTTTCGGTCTTATCCTATTTTTAGTAGGTTCAATAATCTCATATCTTGCAACCGATATTTATACTTTAATTGCTGGGCGACTTTTACAAGGTGCGGGTGCAATCGGTTCTGTAATTAGTGCGACGGTTAGCGATTTGATTCAAGAGGAGAAACGAGGCAAGGCGATGGCAATTATCGGCGGTTCAATCGCGATGAGTTTTGCTTTGGCTATGATTTTTGGTTCAACAATTGGAGCTTATTATGGAGTTGATATTCTATTCTTGATAACTTCAGTTTTAGCTTTTATCTCAATATTTGTAGCTTTTAAAATTCCTGAAACTGGAAAAATCGAGTTTAAATATAGAAAAGATGGAGCAAAACATAATCTTTTTTCTGATAAAACTATTGTCTATTTTTTCTTTTCTTCACTTCTCCAAAAAGGAATTATGTCAATTATTTTTATGATTATTCCAATTATTTTACTTCAAAATGGATATATGGAAAAAACAGATATTTGGCAACTTTATGTTCCTGCAATGTTTGTCGGACTTTTAGCTATGGGACCTGCCGTAATTTTAGGAGAGAAAAAAGGAAAACCTAAAACTGTTTTCGTAGCTTCATCTTTTCTTTTTATTATCGTTTCAGTTTTAATTAGTTTGAATGACCCTCAAATGACAATTGTGGCTCTTTTCCTTTTCTTCATCGCTTTCAATCTTATTGAGCCTTTGATTCAATCTATGGTTTCAAAACTTGTTAAAGCTAATGAAAAAGGCAAAGTCTTAGGTTACACAAACTCTTTTGCATATTTTGGTACTTTCCTTGGCGGAACAGGTGCAGGACTACTTTTAAATATTGATGCAAACTCGACTGAAACTCTCGGCTATATCTTAGTTGTGCTTTCTGTAATTTGGTTTGTGTGGAGTTTAATAATTGAGAATCCAACCCCAAAAGGAAATCTATATTTAGAATATTCTGATGAGGTTGAGCAGAAGCTTGAAAAAGCAAATTTTGAATTTATCGATGAATGGTATATCAACCGAACTGAAAATTTAATTATTGTCAAGTTTGATAAAACTAAATATTCAGAAGATGAACTTCAGAAACATTTCTAATTCTTTCTTTAATTCATAATTATCTTGAACATTCATTCGAGATAATTATCTTTTTGGCAATTTAATTGTAAAAGTTGTTCCTCTGTCTTTATTTTTCTGAAAACTTAATTTTCCATTCATATTAGTTTCAATCATTAGTTTTGAAACATATAAACCCATTCCAGTCCCCTGATTTGAGAATTTAGTCGAGAAATAAGGTTGGAATATCTTTTCGGCAAGTTCAGAATCAATTCCACTTCCATTATCTTCAATATGAATTTCAAGGTGTTTAGAATCACTATTTAATTTAAGAATAACTTTTCCATCATTTTCATCAACAGAATCAATTGCATTATTAATTAAATTTATTAAAACCTGTTTTAGCTCTTTTCCAAATTGCACAATAATATTTTCTGTTAAATTATTCTGAAATTCTAGATTAACTTTTGCATTTTTCTTATCATCTTCTTTTATAACATACATTACAGAACTGATTAAATCAACTATTGCAATTTTTTCTTGCTGACTTATTGGTTTGTAGAATTCACGAAAATCATCGATAATTTTTGAAAGGTACTGAATATCGCTATTAATTCCCTCGCTATATCTTAGTAGATTTTCCTCTGTTAATTCATCATATAAAAAATCTTCCTCAATATTTATCATTTCTAAAGATATGCGGTTTAAAGGTTGTCGCCATTGATGTGCGATAGAACTCATCATCTCTGCCATTGCCGAAAATTTCGATTGTTGAGAAATAACTTTGTCTTTCTCTTTATTTTTATCAATTTCCTCTTTAACAGAATTTTTAAGAGATGAATTTAGCTTATAAATTCGACTCTCTTTTAAAATCAACAGATAAGAAATGGCTAGTAAAATACTTAATACTAAAGTTAGTAAAAACATTCTTTGATGTAAAATATGAAATTCACTTTGAATAGATATATTATTTTTATCATACACAATAAAATAGGCGGAGTTCTCTCCTGAAATACTTTTTATTGGAATAAATGATACTGTAAAAAAATGTTGTCTATTTTCCGTAAAAACCGAGAACTCTTGAAAATTATCCAATCTTTTAAAAATTTTTTGAGATATTTTAGAATTAATACTTGGAATTATTTCATCAAAATTCAAATCTTTATTTGTATGGGCACAATCAAATCCTGTTTCTGAATCATAATAAAATTGAGTTGATAAATCTGAAATAATATAATTAATTGTTTTATAATCTTTCCAAACTGAAGAAATTGTTTTTTCGTGTATCATAAATTCATAATGATATGGCAAAAGCTCAATAGCTTTATTTCTAATTGAATTAAAAGAAAAACTTATTTCAACACTTCCAATATATCTATTTTCTTTAAAAATTGGATACACATTTCTGAATCCATTAAAAATACGACCCTCTTCAAATCCTCTTACAACTTTTTGTAAATTATGGACTTTTCGTAATGAGGCTCGAATATCCCAAAGAGAATCCCCAAATTTATTTGGTTTATGCAATCGCAAAAAGGAGACTCCATCGGATAAGTGAAAATGGACTTGTCGCACTTTATATTTATCTTTAAATTTTAGATATTTTTTTTCAAGCATTTTAAGTAAATTCTGACGAAGAGAATCAGTTTCAGAATCGCCTAAATCAGCTTTATAAATAATACTTTCTATTTCTTTCTGATTTTCCATAATATTATCAAAAATCAAATCTGCTTTATCTTCAAAAGAGTTAAGAATCGATTTATAGAGAACTTTATTTATTTGAAAACTGTTATCAAGAATCTGTGTAATCTCTTTATTACGAAAATCTTTGGTAACATAAAAGCCGATGGTTTCTAAAATTACAAATAATAAAATAAAAATTGTTACAAGTCGTAAATGCAAAACCTAAGGAATCTCCACTTTTTCTAATATCTTTTGAATTACCGAATCCGCAGAAATATTATCAGCTTCCGCTTCGTAAGTCAAAACGATGCGATGTCGAAGAACTTCATAAATTACAGATGCAATATCGACGGGCGACACATAATCCCGACCATTTAAATATGCTCGAGCTTTTGAAACTTTTGTTAAATCAATGGTGGCTCTTGGACTTGCTCCAGAATCGATATATTCTTTTAATTCTGCTAAATCATATTTTTCAGGATAGCGAGTTGCAAAAATCAAATCTACAATATAATTTTTGACCTCATCGTCAATATGAATATTTTCAACCTCTTTTCTAATCTCAAAAATATCATCTTTTTGCATAACTTGAGAAATTTCCATTTTTGATGAGGTTGAAAATCTATTAAGAATTTCAAGCTCTTCATCTTTTGTATTGTAATTTACTACAACTTTTAGCATAAATCTATCAAGTTGAGCTTCAGGCAAAGGATAGACTCCCTCTTGTTCTAGCGGATTTTGAGTCGCTAAAACTAAAAAAGGTGGGTCAAGTTTAAAAGTTTCATCGCCTAAAGTTACTTGTCGTTCCTGCATAACTTCTAAAAGTGCCGATTGAACTTTTGCGGGAGAACGGTTTATTTCATCAGCTAAAAGTAGGTTTGTGAAAATTGCACCCTTTTTTAACTTGAATTCTGATGTTTTTGGGTCAAAAATTTCTGCTCCTAAAATATCAGTTGGAAGTAAATCGGGAGTGAATTGAACCCTTTTGAAAACTAAACCTAAAGCTTTAGCTAAGCTATTTATCGTTGTAGTTTTAGCTAAACCAGGAACACCCTCAACTAAAATATGCCCGTTTGAAATTATTCCAATAATTAAGGAATCAACTAAATTCTCTTGTCCGATTACCACTTTGTGGATTTCAGTTTTTAATTCTGTAATCTGTTTTAACATTTTGAATTTCCTAAATTTTTATAGAATATTACCAACCTATTGTTAGATTGAGTAAATATCTCCTATCTTCATCTTGTCCTGAATATGCTCCAACTTCTTCCGCATAAGTTGTTAATGCAATTTCAATAACTGTTAAGCGAAATGAAAGCCCCGCAGTATAATATCCTTGATAAAATCCTAAACCACTTTTTATAGTAATAAATGGATTGTCAATAAAGGTAGCTTCAAAGCCAGTCCGCACTTTTTTCATTTTGTCAGATTCAATATATGCACTTGTTAAATCTGTATAATCAAAACCAAATCGAACCTGTTTTAAATAACTTTTAGTAAAATCTTTCTGATAACCAAAACCTAAATTATAAGTTGCTGGAATATAAGTTAGATGGTTTTCCTCTCCAATTCCACCAAGATTTAAAGCACTTAAACCAACTTGCCAATCTTTTGAAAGTTGATATAATCCGCCTAAATCGAAAACAACACTTGTTCCATCTTTTAGAACCTCATCTTTAATATATGTATCTAAATCATTTGTGTGTTGAATGACAGTTCCGATTGTGAAAGTTTTTTGAATTGAACCATATTTCAGATATTTGATTCCAGCTCCCACGGATATTTTTTTTGAATAATCATAAGAGAGTCCGAAAACTGCCCCGCCAACTATCAAACTTTGAATATCAAGAATTCCATCTGTTCCAAAACCCCTATGAGTTTTAAAATCAAGATTCATATTTGATAAAGCTCCCAAAGAGAAATGCATATTTTTCACACCTTTTGCAATATATGAAAAATTTGAAACTTCAAAATGGTTATTTTCGCCTAAATGTTCTTTTGTGATTCTGATAGCTTCTAAACTTTGCTCGTTGCTATCTTGAATATCTTGTAAAGCTAAGCCATCTTCTGCAATATTTAAAACATTTTCATTTGTAGAAAGTGATAAATTTATCAGCTTGATTTCAGCACCATCTTTTTTATTTAAATTTGATAATCCTGCGGGGTTGTAAAATACAGCAGTTCCACTTCCGCCTAAACCGACATTTGCACCGCCCATTTTCATAATATGAATATCTTTATAAAGTTGATAATTTTCATAAGTGAAAGATTGTAAAAGTGAGAACCCAAAAGAAAACCCTAAAATAATTTTTTTCATTTAGTTATCCTCTGCTAAATAATTCATTAGATTACTTTCTGTCACTTCGCAATTTGCATTTCCACAAAGTTCAGTCATAAAATCATCAACTTGTTTCTGCTCACTATCTTTTGTGTCCCCAACATTCAACATTAAAGCTATTGAAGTTTTAAATTCATCTTTATTCAATTTATCAACTAAAACTGAAGTCAAAGTTTCATTATTTTCAGACGGCTTTGGAAAACATTGATTTGAATATTTATGATATTCAGTTTCTGAACAAGATTCACTTTTTGGAGTAATATATCTGTTTTCCTCAACCAAAACTATTGAGCCAAAATTATTAGTTAATTTTAGAGTTTTAAAATTGAGTTTTGATAATCGCCAAATTTGAAAATCTTGATATTCGCCTATTTTGAGTGGGTTTTTAAAACCTAGTTTTTTACACAGTGAATTATCTATTAAACATTGAGTTGCATCGATTTGATTTTGAGTTTCTGATGAGGTTTTGTCAAAATTATTATTTAGCATATTTGCAATTTCTTCACTTGAAATATTTGGGGCAATCCCTCTAATACTTTTTTCAACATCGATTAAATCTTGTAAATCTACTGAAAAATTACTTTTGCTTTCTGAATTATCTAAAATATTTAAAAGTAAAAGTGGATTGATTGCAATACAAGATTGTTGCTCATTTTCAGAGAGATTTGAAAACTGCTCAGAATTACAGCTACTTTTATCTTTATTTGAAGATTTTAAAGCTAATTTATATTCATCGATTCCTTTTGAAATATAAGAATTACTAAATTTACCTAAAAGAATTGATGTGATTTTGATAGTTTTTTCATTTTCATTCAGTTTTTTATCGCTGTAAGTTTTAAACATATCTTCGCCGATTGAAGTTATGTCGTAACCTGCCAAACCAAAATAAGCCATTCCACGATTTATATGGCATTCATCTTGTGAAAAACCATTTGGATTTGAACAATCCAAGTTATTTAATACTTCTTGAAAATTCCCTTTATCTAAATCTTTGGAAATATCATAGCGGTTACTTTCCTCTGTATCAATTTCACAGGCTGTAAAAAATAGAATTGGTAATAAAAGTAGAGTTTTAAACATAAAATTACTTCATTTTTATATCGAAAACACATCTGTTCTCATCATTTACAACTGAGCAGAATTTCTCTTTAACTTCAACATCTTCCCCAAAAATTTGAGAAAACAGAGCTTGAAAAAATGCTTCGTAAAAAGAGCAAACTTTTTCTTCTTCAATATTACTTTTTTTCGCAAAAGACACAATTAAAGAATCATAAAGATAAAGTTCAAAATCGCTTTTTTCCTCTTCTGAAATATGAAGCTGAACATATCCAAGTCTGTAAGTTAAGAAAAGTCTATTTAAATAGTTGATAAGAAATTCTAAATCATTATCTTTTAACCACATCAAAAGCGGGGTATTATCAATAATTTCACTAAATACATTTTTAGCAATTTCTTCACTAATATATTTAAAGTCATCGATGTCACCAAGTTTATAAATAGTTTCTAGAGCTTTTACAAAAAGTAGTTCAGGTCCATTCCCGATATTTTTTAAAAGCTTTGTTTCAGTTAGATTTGAAGGGATTAAAATTGCACTTGTGTCAGGTTTTTCCTCTTTTAGAACTTCGTTAATAGATTCTGGTCGTCTAAATAATTTAGCCATTTTTTTCCTTTAATTTTTTAATAATTCCAATTGCGGTATAAGGTAAATCTTTAATTTCATTTATTATAACACCTTTCTCATTTGCAAGTTGTATCAAATGTTGAACCTCATCAGAATTTACATCTTTCAATAAAATCATATCGGGAATCCGTCGAAGTAGAACTCGGGTCGTTTCCGCAATTCCAGGTTTAATAAAATTTATATCTGAAATAGAAAACCTATCCATTAATTCAGAAATATAGTTTTCGCAAATTTTTTCTTGTTCAAAATTTTGAGTAAGAAATTTTGAAAGATTTGGTTCTAGTTTTTCTGTAAATTTCATAATTTTATCAGCAAACCACAAAGACAAATCAAACTGTTGTAATTCTGAATAGAATTTGCACCCGTGAAAATCATCATCTTTTATAAAATCGCGATTTAAAATTGTTCGACTTACTAAACCTGAAATTGTAGAGTTTAAAGCGGAAGATGGAATAAGATAATCTTGAGTAGAAACTGAAAAATCAGCTTTACCTGAAATATCTGAAAGTACAGCAAGATGAGGTTTTATATTTGTCTGATTTTCAATATTAAATTTTGCAATCCATTTTTTCAGTTCTCTGCTAATTACACCTTTTCCAGTCCAACCGTCAATAAAAAAAATATCTTTTGTTGGGTGTTTTTCAAGAATATATTTCAAAGCATTTTCATCAATGCCTCTATCTCGAATTATCGAAATTGAATAGTGTGGAAAATCAATATTTCGTCGGTTTTTTGCCACTCGTTTTACCAAAACCCCAATCGGAGTTCCTGCCCGAGCCAAAGAAACAATAATAGAATTTTTTGGAATATTACAAGCAAAATTTAAAATATCTTGAGCAAATCTTTCAATATTTAACTCGAGAGATTTATGAAAAATCTCAAGATATTTTTTTGATGGTTGATATTCTTGCGAAATCATTTCAGAATAGTGTTTTTTCCCACTCTGAATTAATTGCTCTTTTTCCTCAATGTTCTTATTTTCAATTTCAATAACTTTTAATAAAAAAGTTACATCAGACTTTAGGTAGCTCCCGCTAAAATTTATGTTTTTCACAAATTACAGTATCCGTTTTGTTGTCATAATATTTCAAATAGAATTCTTGACCCATTAATTTTTTAGAATATCTTATTTTTCCAATATATTTATTTGAACTATAATTATAAGCTGAAAAAATTTCTGTCAAATTATTATCTGAAATAAGATTTGTAGGATATAAAACTAATAAAGTTGAATATGCAGGTAATGATTCATAAGCTGAATTTTCAGAAGTTATAGATAATAAGTTTTCTGCACTATAAACGGGAGTCTGATTTTGGTCATAAATATCTGAAGTGTATTCGTAAATTCTTTTGTTTAGACTTGCTCCTCTGCAACTATAAATAGATTTTTCTTTTGTTGAAAGTGCTTCAGCTACAAGTTGATTATGAGATTTAGCAACTGTAATTTTTACAGGAACTTCAATAGAATAATTTGGAACAAGTGAAGTATCTGTAATTTGAATGATTATCGTATTTTGACCCTCCGCCAAACCTCTTATGGTAATTGTATGATTTTTATCTTTCACATCTAATATTGTTAATTTATTAGGAAATACATCAAAATAATTATTTGAAGAGTTTGAAATAGAAACTTGTAAATTATCGCCTCTTGGATTTACTAAGTTAAATTCAATATCTAGGGTTTTTCCAAAAACTACTGAATAATTATTATATAAATTATTAATTTTAATTGGTTTTGCTATATTAATTTCAATATCTTTGGATTTAGAAAAAGATTCATTTTGAATCAAAAAAGCAAACTTCCCAATTCCCTCAATCTCTTTTGCTGTAACATTCACTTCAAACTCTCTATTAGTTTTAAGAATATTTGACAGGTTAAAAGTAGATACATTTTGCAATTTTAATGTGTCGTAACTATAATTAAAGTCTTTAGAAACAGTGAATTTTACAGGTTTAGTTTCACCATAAAGTAAATCTAATTTGTTTGTATTTGAGTAAAGAGCAAAACTCCAATCTTTATTTTTATCAGTTGAGTTCGTTTCATTATTTGACTCATTCCCATTATTATTAGTTCCATTATTTTCGTTAGTTCCATTATTATTTGAATTCTGATTATTTGATGAAGAATTTCCACTTTCAACCTGTTTGCCATTTTCATCTTTCCAATCTACTATCTTTTTGTAGAAAGAGTATTCAGTTTGAATTCCATCTCCATTTTCAGCTATTAAAATAATTTTATCATCAAAACTACCCTTTGTATTTAAAATTTTGATTGGATTTGTGTGAATATTTTCAATATAAGGTTTATCACTAATATTATATGGATTTGAATTTAGCTTCCAAGTATAATATATTTTACTAAAATCAACTGTTTCGCAAATATCATAATCATATTTTGAACGAAGAAAATCTTTATTTTCCGATGTTTGATTTTTGTAATAATATAAGTATTCTTGAAACTCTTTATCTTCAACTAAATTAACAAAATATCTTGTATTGGTAGTTTTAGGATATACATTTTTCAGATTTTGAAATAAAGTATTAAAATCTTGGTCAATTCTAAAAGTAAGTAATTCAGGAAATTTTGCAGTATAGTTTTTATTTATAAATTCATTAGCAGTGTCTGAAAAAAATATTTGTATTAATAAATCGATTGTTTGACTTGGAATACTAAAATCAGCCATAAAATCAGTAAATCTATTGTTTTTCAAACTGTCTATTAGAATATATAAATCTTCTTTTTCATTATCTGTATTTGCTTGAAACTTTTGAAAATAATAATTTGAATTATTATAAAAATGATGAGTTGTTTGATTATAGTCATTCAATAAAGTGGATTCATTAGAATAAACCATATATTTAATTAGACTTGAAAACTCGCTTTTGCCTAGATTATCTTGATAACTTTTAATTATGCTTGACACATTTTTATCATTTCGATAAAAATTTTTTAATGCTACCGTAGCATCTTTATTTGAATCTTTATAATACTCCATCATTTCTACAAACCCATTATCTGTAATATAATTATAAACAACAATAAAGTGCTTGTTATCATAATGTTTTGAATTAAACTTTTTGAGCAAGGAGTCAAAAGTCACATTAATATCATAGTTTAAGAATCTGGTTAGATTTGAATCTTTGGAAGAATTGAAATCCTCTTTTAATCCATTTATAGTTAAATTGACATCAACCTCATCTGTTACGGAAGTATAGAATTTTCGAAAAAGTTCCTCAAAACTTTTTTCAGCCAAATTAAAATCTGAAGATAATAATCTATCAAATTTATTGAAACACCTTTCTGTTTTCAATAGTTTAGAATCAATAATTGCACTTACTAAAATTTCATCATCATCTCTCAAAAATGAAATGTTATCAATTATTGGAGCTAATGAAATTACAAGAGAATTATTCTGTTCCGCAAGTGAAAAGACTTCTGAAACAGTATCTCCCGCACTTGTTTTTAATTTGATAATATTTTTATTAAAAGAGAATTGTTTAAAATTCTTGTTTGTAATATTAAAATCAAGTAACAAATTTTTTTCATTAGTAAATATAAAATCTAAAGTGCCTGATGTTGGCTTGAATTGTCCATAAGACTTTAATGTTGTATCCGCAATCAATTCCCATTCAACAATTTCACTATTTGAATTCACAATAGAAAAAGAGATACTTTTTGTCGTTATCGTAGAGTTTGCATTAGTTGAAACATCTCCACCATAAATACTTTGAATTGTTGGAACTGAAATAACCATCTCATTTTTTGATAAAGTTAAAGGAATAATAATATTTGAACTCGATTGAGAAATCTTTTGCTTTGTCACTCCTGATAAAATCTTTGAACCGTTAGAATCAAAAGCTTCAGACACAAAAGTTATATTGCTATTTGTTGGTAAATTATAAACTGACAACTCCCAACTGCCTGTACTTGTTTGATTGAAATATTCATCTTTTAGATAGCTTTTCTTACTATCAAAAATTGAAAGACTGATTTTATCAATATCTCTAAGCTTAACTCTTTTTGTAGTTCGTTTAGAATCTTTTTCTAAAATAGCTTCGTCATATCCAATTTTAACTTTTAAATTTACTGTTTCATTTATAGTCTCTTCTGGAGATGTATCTAATATTCCGCTACTCTCTCCACAACCCATAAATATTTGAATTATTAATACATATAATATATATCTCATTTTGAATACATCTTCTCCATAAATTTAATTTTCTTTTGTAATCTTAAATTATATCGACAAAGTTATAAATTTATCCAAATATATTACTCGACAATTAGAATTTATCTGTCAAGCTAAAAAATGACGAGTAGATTGTAATTGTCGGGCTTTAAACCGACAATATATTTAAAATCTTATTTAGTCAGTTTTATAACTTTATCTAAAGAACTTGGTAGGCAATATCGGTTCTGAACTGCTTACCAGAAAAATGAATTTGACCGCAAAGCATATAAGCTCGGTCTCGAGCCTCTTTAATATTTTCGCCAAGACCAACCGCAACTAATACCCGTCCGCCCGTAGCATAAAGTTTTCCGTCCTCTTGAGAAACTCCTGCAAATGAGATATGGGTATTTTCAATCAAATCCTGATGAACAATTTTATCAATAATAATTTCAGCAGGTATTGAAGATTTGAAAGGGTAATCTTTTGAAGCGATTACAACTCCGACTGCAACTTTTTTTGAGATTTGAATATCAACCTCATCAAGTTTTCCTTGAGTTGCCTTATAGAGAATTTCAGAAATTGGAGTTTCAATTAGAGGCATCAAAATTTCACATTCTGGGTCTCCAAAACGAACATTGAACTCTAAAGTTATCGGCTCACCATTTACTACCATAATTCCAGCGAAAAGAACTCCCGTAAAACTGTTGCCATCTTTTGCCATTCCGTCAAGAGTTGGGGCAATAATTCTGTCTTCAATTTTTTTCATTAAAGTTTCATCAGCCAAAGGGGTAGGAGCATAAGCACCCATTCCGCCTGTGTTTGGACCTTTATCCCCTGTAAAAATTCTTTTGTGGTCTTGGGCAGGAGGTAGGATTTTGTAGTTTTTCCCATCGGCAATTGCAAAAACTGAAAGCTCAAAACCATCAAGAAACTCTTCAATAATAATTTTTGTCCCAGCATCTCCGAAAAGATTTCCGCTTAACATTTCACCCGCAGATTTTTTAGCTTCTTCGTGAGATTGAGCGATAATTACACCTTTTCCACCGCAAAGCCCATCAGCTTTTACCACAATCGGAATGTTTAAAGTTTCAATAAATCTGTAAGATTCTTCAAGCGATGAGGTTTCGATAAATTTTGCAGTAGGAATATTATGCTTTTTCAAGAAGTTTTTCATAAAGATTTTTGAACCCTCAAGCTGTGAAGCCCCTTTTGAACTACCAAAAATTGCTAAATTATGAGATTCAAAGACCTCAACAATTCCATCGACCAAAGGTTGCTCTGGACCAACGATTGTCAAATCAACTTTATTTTTAATTACAAATTGAGCCAACTCCTCGAAATCTGAAATATCGATATTTGTGCCGATATTTTCTGTTGCTCCGTTACCTTTTGCAAAGTAGATATTTTCAATATTTTTATCTTTTTTGATTGCTAAACCAATTGAGTACTCTCGACCACCCGCACCGATAATTAAAACATTTCTAACTAACATAATTCTCTCTTTTTTAGAAATTTTATCTAAAATAAATTGAAAGAAGTGAATTGAAGTATGGCAAAGTTCTTATGTTAATATTAAATAAATTCCCGTGTTAAGCACGAGAATAACAAGAATTCTAAATTTATAGAATAAGTTGATAGAGAATGAGAGTTGTGAGTTCTTTGTCGATAGCATAAATATCTAAATCAAATTTACTAATATCTACACGATTTTTCAAAATTGTTACATCATCTTTTGTTTTCAAGTCACTTTTATAATATTCATTTGTAATTTCATAAATACTTTGGTAGCTTTGAATCAGCTCTTTACTATTTTTAACTCGTCGTTTAATAGATTCAAGTTTTGAGATGATTTTGCTGTAAATATTTTTTTGAGTATCTTTTTTATCGATAAGTTCAGATTGAGTTCTCAAATATACAACTTTAGCTGTTTCGATTGCATCGCTAAAATTAAATCCGATTGGAATCGTCAATTTGACACCGTAGCGAAAAGAGTTTCTTTCTTCAGGGAACATCAAACTATTTTCATATTGATGACTTCCATAAACAGAAACTTTTGGTAAGAATTTTGAATATGCTAGATTTTTCTCAATTCGACTTTGTTCGATAAGTTGATTCTGAATATTCAACTCAATATTTTTATTTAAAAATCTATCGATTGAAATCATTGAAAACTTTGGAACTTTAATCTGTTTATAATCTAGATTTGTAATATCTTTCAAGTTTGCGATGAGGTCAATTCGTTGCTGAACAATCCCCTCTTCACCATTTTTCAAGCTATTTAATTGAATAATTGATTCATCTAAAATTGAAATATCTATCATTCCATTTATATATTTATCTTTCTGATTTGTGATTAATATATTTTGATTTTTAATAGATAATTGCTGTTTCTGAATTCCAATATCAAGTTTTTTGATTTGCAAAACTAAACTATAAAGAGTGAAAATAAGATTTTTTTCCTGTTTATCTAAAATCATCTTATTTAAACTTTTAAAAACTTTACCTTTTCTGATTTGCCAATAAATTCCCCCACTTCTGAAAATATCTTGAGAAATTGTAGCTTTCATATTTAGAAAATCGTCGCTCACTCTTTCAGTTGGTTTTTTCTGATTTGGAGTATCTGTCCAATTGTAACTTGCTTCAAGTTGCAAACCGCCCCACCAAAGATTTTTATATAAATCGCCTTTGAGTTCAGCCTCTTTTCTTTGATTTTCTAATAGAGTTTGTTTTGAATCTTTCAAAAGTCCAGAATTAGAAAATAGGAAAATTGGTAAAAGTAGAATTAGAAAATATCTCATTATCTAAACTCAACTTTATAAATTTTATGAAATTCCGCATTTTTTGGATTCTTATTTTCTTTAATTAATCTTACAAGAAAAGTTGAAACTCTTTTTGTATCTTTGATTTTTGAAACTTTTTCAATTTTCCAATTATCAGTTTTTTCTCCATTTAAGAAAATCTGTTTTCCTCGAATACCCTGAACCTCATCGGCACTTACAAAAATATCAAGTCGGCTTTTTGAGAAATCAAAATATTCAAATATTTTTCCACCAAAACCTACGAATTCAAATTCATCAACAAATATTTTTCCTAAATATCCATTTGACAAATAGAAAATCTTTTTTTCTCGATTTGACTTTTTAAGAGCTAATTCCATTTGAGTTGAAAATAAAGCCATTTTCGTATCCAAAACTGATAAAGTTTCTCTGTTTAAATCATATTTGCTAATTTGTCTAACTTTTGATTTATTTCTTAAATTTTCTCTTTTAAGTTGCAAAGCTTCTTTCATCGAAATCTCTTTTTTTGATAGAAATTTAATTGCAATATCTTCAATTTCTGTGTCAAGTTTTACGATAAATCTAGATTTTCCAATATATGAAAACTCATTATCCAAAGCGATTGATTTTACAATTCCCGCTATTTCAGATTGTACCGTGTGAGTTTGATATGGCTCTTCTTGTGCCATATAAAAATCTGCCCCTAAATTTAGTGAAACCACTAATAAAATTAGAATTTTTCTCATTTTTTTCCTTTAAAAATTATGAACCCATTTGTAGGGCTTGTTTTATCATATCGTCCCCAGCTTTTAAAGCTCTTGAACTTGCATCGAAAGCTCTTTGAATTACCATCAATTCACTTAATGCCTCCGCATTATTTATATTCGTTTCCTCTAAATGGTGGTCAAAGATTAAACCCTCTTTTGTAATTAGCCCACCTTGAGAATCTCGATAAAATAGAGGTTTTCCACTAAGTGCATTTGCATCGTAGTAACTGCTACCAACTTCTTGAAGTCCTTGCTCATTTCTAAAATGATAAACAGCAACTTTTGCTACAACCGTTTTAAAGCCATTATCAAAAAATGCGACTACATTTCCATCTTGAGAAACTGAATAATGGCTAAGCTCTCCTTCGGGTTCTCCATTTTTTGCAACTGAAATATTTTCAACCGCACTATCATTTGATTGCAAACCCACAGAACCATTTCCAAAATTTAAAGCGATTGGCAATCCATCATTTGAAAGGCTTGGAATCTTTGGAGATATTATTTTTCCCGCACCGTCAAACTCAAGATTTCCACTCTTTTTATCAAAAGTAACTGAACCATCTTTGCTTTTAATTGTAGCTATAAATTCCCAACTTGTTCCAACATCAGGCTGATTAGCAGATTTTTTCAAAGTTACTTTTAAGGTATTTTCACTGTTTGTCGCAGAAACTAAAGAGGCAGAAAAGTTTTTTTCCGTATCTTTAACTCCTAGATTTCCTGAAATTGAAACTGTATCTGTAAATTTCTTTGGATAAGAAAGCATATTTGGAAGTTGTAATTTTGTTTGAGCTTGAGGTTGATTTGCCTTAATATCTGTCACAACTCCTAAAAGTTTATTTTGAGTTGCATCGGGGCTAATTGCCATATTTCCAGCCATTTGACCAGTTAAATAGCTTCCACCTTTATCGACTAAAAATCTTTCAGAATCAAAATTGAAACTACCATTTCTTGTATAGACTGTATTGTCATCAGCATTTTTTACCCCAAACCAACCATTTCCATTTATGGCTAAATCAAAAGTAGATTCTGTTGTTGTCAAAGAGCCCTGCTCTGTTGTCATCGAGGCAAGATTCATTTTTGAACCAAAACCTTTTTGAGAACTGACCCCACCAGTTGCAGATGCTGAATTCAAAGATGCTGTAAAAAGATTTGAGAATTCAGGTCGCCGAGCTTTAAAACCTGAAAGATTTGAGTTTGAAAGGTTGTGAGCCCAAACATCAATTCCCGCTTGATAGGTTTTCATTCCGCTTAAAGATGTGTAAAAGGTGCTGTTCATTTCTAAACTCCTTCGGGATTATAAATCTCTTTAATTCCAGATAATGGAACATAAGAACTACCTAGTTTAAATTCGGCTTCTCCACCATTAAACCTAACAGCTTCCACAGGATAGACACCAAATCTTGCAATATTTGAAGTTCCGCTTTGGGTTGTATAAACTGCTTCAACGGAATAATCACCATCTTCATAAGGCGAACCTGATTTATTCGTACCGTCCCAATGAAAACGATTTGTACCTTTGCTAAGATTTTCCATATCAATACTATCAACCACAACACCTTGACTATTTGTAATTTTAATATCTCCGCCAAGTGTATTTTCAGGAAAATATATCTCAAAATCTATCGCTTTACCATTTTCTAGTGAAATTTTATTCCCGCCAGTATCTGCCATTTTTCCAATAGATGAGATTGTGGCAAATTGAGTGCTACTTCCCATCGCCTTACTTAAACTTGATAAAGCATCATTTGTATTTTGAGATGCTTCTAAAGTTGCAAGGTCTGAAGTCTGTTGAAGAATCTTATCCGTATCTTGAGGGCTTGTTGGGTCTTGATTTTGAAGTTCAACTAAAAGTAGTTTTAAAAAATCGTCTTTTCCTAATACTGATTTGTTTTCACCAATATTTTTTCCATCTGTTCCTTGCTTACTAAAAGCACTTTGAATATTAAAACCTGTTTCCATTTTTAGTATTTCCTTATTTAATAAAGTAAATCGAGTTTTTTTCTATATGATTAAACTTTGATAAAGTAGGAAATGAATTTTATGAAAAAATAGAGAAGTTTGATGAGGTGATAAATAAGCTGTATTGTCATTTCTCGATTGAAAAGAGAAGCCTTTTAAAACTCTCTCATATTCGTTCGAGATGACAATTAGTCCATTATCTTAATATGAAATTAGATAGCTTCTTCGTCAGTTTCGCCAGTTCGGATTCTCACGATTTTATCAATATCGGTAACGAAAATTTTTCCATCGCCGATTTTTCCTGTTTTTGCATTATCTACAATTGTGTTAATTACATTATCAACATCATCAGAAGAAACTACAAGTTCAAGTTTAATTTTAGGAATAAACTCAACAATATATTCAGCACCTCGATAAAGTTCGCTGTGTCCTTGTTGTCGTCCATAACCTTTTACTTCTGAAATTGTCATTCCAGTAATTCCCATTTCAGCTAAACCGTCTTTAACATCTTCAAGTTTAAAAGGTTTGATAATTGCTTCAATTTTTTTCATTTTGTTCCTTTTTTAGAGATAATTTTATCTAAAGTTTTTTGAAAATTCAGGATAAGCTTCGATTCCTGATTCGTGTTGGTCAAGTCCATCATATTCAACCTCATCGCTAACTCTGATTCCCATTGTGATTTTCAGAATATACCAAACAAGAAGAGATGCTGTGAAAGTGAAGATTCCGATAACTAAAATCCCTTTGATTTGAGCTAAGAAAGTAACTTCAGGATTGAAAATTGCAACTGCTAAAGTTCCCCAAATACCATTAACTAAATGAACAGATAAAGCACCGACGGGGTCGTCAAGTCTCAATTTATCAAACATTGGAACAGCAACATAAACAAGGATAGCAGCAACTGCACCTTCGACTACCGCAGCAAACATTCCATTATCTGGTCCAGCTGTAACAGCAACTAATCCACCTAAAGCACCGTTCAGAACCATAGTTAAATCCACTTTGCCAGTTTTTAAATGAGTGATTATAATCATAGTTACAGCACCAACTGCCGCAGCCATATTTGTAGAAGCGATAACTAAAGCGATTGCATCAATATCCTCTTTTGAACCCATAGCTAATTGACTTCCGCCGTTGAATCCAAACCAACCTAACCATAAAATGAAAGTTCCTAAAGTTGCTAAAGGCATACTTGAACCTGTGATAGGTCGGACTTGTCCATTTTTTCCATACTTACCATTTCTAGCACCTAAAAGTAGAACACCCGCAAGAGCAGCCCAGCCTCCAACACTATGAACAATCGTAGAACCCGCAAAATCAGAGAATCCTGAAATTAAACCGTCAAGTTCAGAACCGCCCCAAGTCCAATGCCCTTGAATTGGATAAATTACACCTGCTAAAACTACAACAAAAAGTAGAAAAGGTATAAGTTTGATTCTTTCCGCAACAGTTCCTGAAATTACAGAAGCAGCCGTTGCAACGAAAACAACTTGAAAGAAGAAATCAGCAAAAACTGAATGGTCGTCGTAAGCAATTCCGCTAAGAGCGAAACCTGAACCCATAAAAGCATTTCCCTCGCCATACATTAAATTGTAACCGAAATAGTAAAATACAATTACAGAAACAGAATAAAGTGCGATATTTTTGAGAAGAACAACCGTATTATTTTTTGTTCGAGTTAGCCCAGCTTCAAGCATAGCAAAACCTGCTGCCATCCACATAACTAAAGCAGCCATAATTATCATTAGAAAACTATCTAAGATATATTTTACATCAGCAAAATTTTCCAAATTGAAAAATCCTTAAAATTAAATTTTCGTAATTTTAAACTAAACTTAATTACAAAAACCTTAAAATGGCAATTTCGATATTTTGCATTAAAGTTTTATAAAAATTTAAGCTTTTCTCCGAGAATATAAACTACTTATTTTAAAAATATTAAACATATTAAAAATTTTTATCTACTATAATAAAGTTCGTTATATAATTTGAATTAATTATACGAAAGGTTGAAAATGGCAAATCTGATTTATCCAAATCGAATAGAATCAAAAAAAGCAAATATTAAAAATATGTGCGAATATAATAATTTAGTTGAAGAAGCCACAGAAAACTATGAAAAATTTTGGGGTGATTTAGCAAAAGAGAAAATTGATTGGATTAAACCTTTTGATAAAGTTCTTGACGAATCCGAAGCTCCTTTTTATAAATGGTTTGTGGGTGGAAAACTCAATGTTACAACTCAATGTATTGACCGACATCTTGAAACCAAATCAAATCAAACTGCTATTATTTTTGAGGGCGAATTAGGGGATAGACGAAATATCACATATTTAGAACTTTCTCAAGAAGTCAATCGAACTGCTAATCTACTTAAAAATAGATTTGGAATCAAGAAAGGCGATAGAGTTGTAATTTATATGCCAATGATTCCCGAAACTGCTTTTACGATGTTAGCTTGTGCAAGAATCGGTGCAATTCATTCTGTGGTTTTCGGAGGATTTTCTGCTGAAGCTTTACGAGATAGAATTGAAGATGCCGAAGCAAAACTTGTTGTAACTTCTGACGGGGCTTATCGTCGAGGCAAACCATATCTTTTAAAGCCTGTGGTTGATGATGCTCTTTCAAGTGGTTGTAAATCTGTTGAAAATGTTTTAGTCGTTCAAAGAAATAATGAAGATATTCAATGGGTTCAACATCGAGATATGTCATATTCTGAACTTGTCAAACTTGAATCTATTGTTTGCGAACCTGAACCTATGGATTCTGAAGACCCTCTTTTTCTTTTATATACTTCGGGCTCAACTGGAAAACCAAAGGGAGTTCAACATTCTCAAGCTGGTTATATTCTTCAAGCTCAAACTTCAATGGAGCAAGTTTTTGATATTCGAAAAAATGACACTTTTTGGTGCACTGCCGATGTTGGTTGGATTACAGGACACACCTATATTTTATATGGACCTTTAGCGGTTGGAACAACTACGGTAATGTTTGAAGGAGTTCCTGTCTATCCTGATTCTGGAAGATGGTGGCAAATGATTGAAAAATATCAAGTTACCCAATTCTACACTGCACCGACGGCAATCAGACTTTTACATAAAACTGGAGAAAATGAGCCTGATA
>Ga0256826_1000160_pt1 | contig 36272 bp, 36 predicted proteins | sample CV79metaG_FD_185975 | JGI IMG/M metagenome (GOLD analysis project Ga0256826, IMG submission 185975) | Hydrothermal vent microbial communities from East Pacific Rise, Pacific Ocean - CV79 | ecosystem: Environmental > Aquatic > Marine > Hydrothermal vents | place: Pacific Ocean: East Pacific Rise...
ATGATGTTGTTTCTGGCGGAACTGATAACCATTTAGTTTTAGTTTCATTTTTAGATAAAGGTTTTTCAGGAAAAGATGCTGACTTAGCTTTAGGTAATGCTGGAATTACAGTTAATAAAAATACTGTTCCAGGCGAAACAAGAAGCCCTTTTGTAACAAGCGGAATTCGAGTTGGTTCATCAGCTTTAACAAGTCGAGGAATGGGAACAGCAGAATTTAAAACTATTGCTAATCGAATTGCTGATGTTTTAGACGATGTTAATAATAGCGAAAAACATGCAGAGATAAAATTAGAATTAGAAGCTTTAGCACAAGAGTTTGTTATTTATAACCAACCAACTTATTAAGAGGTAGTTTAGTATGACCCCTATGGATTTAAAATTGATTAAGATAATCAATAAGCCCTATTATGAGAAAAAGAGTTCAACCGTTAATAAAATTAATTTTAATGGTCGAACATATTTCGACAAGTTTCAAAGAATTGACAAGATGCTCACTCAACAATTGATTAAACAACATATTAGTAAAGATATTGTTGTTGCTCATCAATTAGCTAACAAACAGAATAAAGTTGAAAATATCGTTTTTGATTATAATGGAAGAGATCCTCAAAGATTTTATCACCGAGCTCAACTTATTTTAAGAGAGGAGGGTTTTATCAACTTTACTGCTTTTGAAAGCAAAACAAAAGGACATCTGCATCTTTATATTCATAAGGGTCATACAACATTAAACGAAGCTCATCAACTTGGAAAAACTCTCTCTCTTAAACTTGCGAGTAAAACTCCTAAACAGTGGAAAATGTTTCCAAACCCAGATCTTCCACCAGAGTATAATATTTTAGTTCTTCCATACGAAGTGTATGCAAAGGAGCGAGGAGCTTCTTGGGCGAAACATCTTTAGTTTAATAGTGAAATACAAGGAAAATTTAAATGAATAATAAAGATAAAGATTTGGATAAAGATGAAAACTTAAGTGATATTAGTAATATCTCTTTTACCGAGGAAGATGAAAAAAATGATAAGACAAAAAAGATAATTTTTGGTGGAGTTATTTTTGCTGTTTTAGTTATTATCTCTATTGTTATTTTTACATCTTTATCATCTAACACAGTAGATAATAATCAAGATAGTGCAGATATAGATTTTTTAGAAGATGATGAGCCATTTTTTATGGATTCACCTGCTGATTCAGTAGGTGAAAATAATGGAGTTGATGATTTACAAGAAGATGATATGTTTAGTACAGAAACTCTTTTAAATAATTCAGGTGAAAATTCTCAAAGATCTGAAGATAATATTTATGATTCAGAGATTCGATCTTCATCACTTTCTCCTGTTACATCTGATACGGTTTCAAACTTATCTTCAGATAAAACTTCTTTAATGTCTAAAGAGAATGAAAACCCAATAATTCACTCTATAAAACCTGAAAAAGCAGTACGAAATGTTAATCACTATTCAGCTCCAATACAAACAGCAGGTATAGATAGAGAATTATTTATTCAAACAGGAACATTTTTTAAGTTTCGTCCTAATAAAAAATATCTGAAAAGTATTACAGATTTAGGTTTTGAATATAGTATCGATATTTACAATCAAAATAATCAAGAGATTACTAGAGTTCTAGTTGGTCCTTTTAAAAGTAAGAGTGATGCTAATGAAGCACTTCTTTCAATTAGAGATAAAATTGTTAAAGATGCTTATGTTATTAAAACAAGGTTACATTAGTGTTGAAATCTAAAGATTTTATTCTTGATCAGATAACACCGATAAAAATCTATTCAAAGCTTAAAAGTCAGTTTGAGGGAGAGATCTCTCTCCTTTTTGAGAGTGCTGAAAGCGGAGAATATAGTTTTATTCTTATTGGTGCAAAAGAGCAATTAGAATATAAAAACAATGAAACTATATTTACTTCTGAAGATGGAAATAGAGAAAAGTTAGATATAAATCCCATCGATTTTCTTAAAGATTATTACTCCAAAGTTGATAAAAATTACTATAAAAACTTAATTCAAGAGTTAAATGTAGGTTTTGTAGATGGTTTTATAGGTTATATTGGTTACGATTCAATCTCTATTTTTGAACCTACAATGAAACCTTATATTGATAAATTATCTGATGAGATTGATATTCCAGATATTCACCTCATCAGACCAAAACTAATTTTAGCTTACTCTCACAAAAAATCTAAAGTTACATTAATATCTTCAGAAGTAAGTATTGTTGAGAAGTTTGATGAGGTTGAAAAAAACCTGAAAAATAGTTCAAAGTATATTGAATTAGAAAAAGCTATTTCAAAAAATGATGGCAAATTCCGACATTCAAAAGATAAATTTTTTGAGATGATTAAAGAATCTAAAAAGATGATTCGAAGTGGCGATGTTTTTCAAATTTTAATCAGCAATCGATTTACTCAAGAGTTTGAAAAGATTGATCCTTTTTCATTTTATAGAGTTCTTCGTTCTAAAAATCCATCTCCATATATGTTTTTTATGGATTACAAAGATTTTCAAATAGTTGGAAGTTCTCCTGAAGTTATGGTTAAATTGACAGATGGTGAAATTTTACTTCGTCCAATTGCAGGAACACGAAAACGAGGAAAAAATCTCACAAGAGATAAAGAACTTGAAAATGAGATGTTAAATGATCCGAAAGAGAGAGCTGAACACCTTATGCTTATAGATTTAGGCAGGAATGATGTTGGACGAGTCGCAAAAAAAGGTTCTGTTAAAGTTCCTAATATGTTTAGAGTTGAAAGATATTCTCATGTTATGCATATGGTTTCAGATATTTACGGTGAAATTGATTCAAAGTTTGATATGTTTGACCTTTTAAAAGCAACTTTCACCGCTGGAACAATGACGGGAGCTCCTAAAATCAGAGCTATGGAATTAATTGCTGAATATGAAGAGATAAAAAGAAATTTTTATAGCGGTGCAATTGGTTACTTTGGTTTTGACGGAAATATGGATAGTGCAATAACTATCCGAACAGCTTTGATTAAAGATAAAAAAATATTTCTTCAAGCTGGTGCGGGTGTTGTTGCTGATAGTCGAGAAGAACTTGAATATCTTGAAGTTAGAAATAAGATGAATGCTCTTCTTTCGACTATTGAGGATTTGAAAAGTTTAAATTAGAAATTAAGGAGGTTCTGTTTGAGAAAATATATATACATATTAGTTTTATTTACTCAAATGATACATTCAGCCACAATTGATGAAATTTCAGAAGTGGTTGGAGTGAGAGATAATCAGTTGATTGGCTATGGGCTTGTTGTTGGTTTAGATGGCACAGGCGATAGTTCCTCATCTTTTTACACATATCAATCAATCTCAAATATGCTTCAACTTATGAATGTAAAAGTTGATCCAGCTACAATAAAATCAAAAAATGTAGCTTCTGTTTTAGTTACAGCAAAGCTTCCAACTTTTACTCGTCAAGGAGATAGACTTTCAATAACAGTTTCATCAATTGGAGATGCAAAATCTTTAGAGGGTGGAACTTTAATTATGACTCCACTAAAAGGAGTTGATGGTTCAATTTATGCTTTAGCGCAAGGTGCAATTAGTGTTGGAGGATTATCTGGAAGAGGTGGAGTAGCAAATCATGTCACAGCAGGAAGAGTCCCAGGTGGAGCAGTTGTTGAAAAAGAACTTTTATATGATTTGTACAGTAAGGAAAATGCTAAGTTATCTTTGAAAGAACCAAGTTTTGCTAATGCAATTTCAACTGAAAAAGCTATAAATCGAAAATTTGGTAAGCATATTGCAACAGCAATTGATCCAAAAACTATAACTCTCAAAAAGCCTAAAAATATGAGTATGATTCAATTTTTAGCAACTGTTCAAAATATAAATATTAATTATAAAGTTAAAAGTAGAATTATAATTAATGAGAGAACTGGGACAGTTGTTTCTGGAGTTGATATTGAAATTGCTCCGATCGTAATTACACACGGAAAAATAACAATCAAAATCAGTTCCGTAGATACTTTACCTGAAAGTAGTAATAATATTTACAGACTTGATAATGATGTTGCAGTAGATAAAGCGGGTGCAAGAATATTGACTCGGAAAAATCAGAATAATATTGCAAATGTTACAAGGTCTCTCAAAAAACTAGGGGCAAAACCTGAAGATATAATTGCAATTATTCAGGCAATGAAACAAGCTGGAGCGATTCAAGCAGATTTGGAGGTTATTTAAAAATGATTAATGGTTATAGCAATATAGATTTTACTCAACACAAAATACAAAAATTTGATGTTGAGAAATTAAATGATGTAAAATTAAAAGAGAAGACAGATCAATTTGAATCTATGCTACTTAAAACTTTATTAGATGTTTCAATGAAAGATACAAACAAACTTTTTGGAAAAGATGCAGGAGACAAAATTTATCAATCCATGTTTAGAGATGAGATAAGTAAAGTTTCAGCAGGTGGTTTCGGAATTAGTGATACTCTTTTTAAATTTCTAAAAGATAATAATTGAGAATATATATAGAAAATTTTCAATTTCAAACTATTATTGGAATCTTAGATTTTGAAAGAGTTGAACCTCAAACTGTAATAATTGAAATTATCATCGACTATAAATATTCAGATGGCAATTTTATAAATTATGCTGATGTGAGAGATCTTGTAAAAACTAGAATTTTAGGCTTAAAATTTGGTCTTCTTGAAGATGCATTAAATGATCTTTTTAACCTCATCTCAAAAAAATATCTTATAGATTATCTGAAAATAAAGATTGGGAAACCCTCTATTCTTAAAGATGCGATAGTCTCTGTTGAGATGGAAAGAAGTTTTGACTAATCTAATATCCAATCTTAAAAATTCCTTATCATTCTCAAACACTGATAATAGCAGTTTAGAGACCTATAATATATATTCATCAACTCTTTATAAAGTTAATTCAAATAGCAAAGAAAATAAATTTACTCCAATAAAACATTCAAAACAGAAATATAATAAAAACTCTAAAACCCTCTCATTTCTCTCAAATTCAGATTTTTCATTTGATACAATCGATATTAATCGGAATATTCCAGATGATGAGATTGAAGATGCTATCTATAATATTGTTTATGAAGAGTTAGATAATAGTCTTAATTACAGTATTATGTTTGAAGAGTTAAAAAATTCTGATGAAAAAAGTGAGTTTCGAAGTTTCAATGTATTTATTATAAATCCAAATATTATTAAATATATATCTATGACAATTAGTCAAAATATTAAATATATTGACAATATATATCCTCTTCCAATTCTATTTAAAAGTCTCTATAAATTTGCAAATATTTATGATAGAACAGAATGTTTTATCTATACATACCGAGATGGTACTTCTTTAAATCTTTTTATTAATGGTGAATTAATCTATTCAAAATCTTTAAATTTTTCTATTCTACTTTTTTTTGATACTTTTCGAGAGTTATATGAAAATATATTTGAAGTAAAGTTACTTTATGCAGATTTTAAGTTGATTGTCACAGATGTTTCTAAATTTAATAAAAATATTAAATTTAGGAAAATGCTTACAACAAGTTTAAAAATATTTTTTGATGAGGTTGATGATGTTACAAACTATATTAAAAGAAATTTTAATATTGAGAGTTTCGACAATCTATACTATTACTCAAAAATTGGTAAAATTTTAGGAGTTTCAGAATATTCACAAACTATAATTGAGGAAGAATCTTTCGATGGATTTCTTTCAGAGTTTTCAATTAATTTTCCAAATCATCTTGATGAAACTCATTATCTTTTATATTTAACAGATCAATTAAATAAAGATGTCAATATATATATTGATATTCTAAAAGCTCCACCATCACTTTTTTTAAGACCGAGCGGACAGATTTTTATAATCACTTTTGGTTCAATATTTCTATCTTTGGCATATCCATTTTTCAACTATTATCAAACATCTCAAATAGATTCTAAACTTCAAATTAAACGAATTGAGCATAAAGAGTTACATTCACAATTTATTAAAAGAGTAGATGTTCTTAAACATTTAAATAATCAGATAGGTAATTTAAAATTAAAAGAGTCGAATCTAAAATCTAAATATCAAAAAAAGTTGGATCTAATAAACTCAATTTTTAACCAACGAACAAAATATACTATGAAAGGTGAGGAGATTGTAAAATTAACTCGAGTCCTAAATATCTATAATGTTTCAATATCGTCTATAAAATATCGCAAAGATGAGGTTGATCAATATTTTCAAATTGGATTAATTGCAAAATATGAGAAAGATATAACCTATCTTTTAAGATCCTTAGTAAAAGATTATTCACTTTTTACTGAATCTATTGAAATAGATACTTTAAATCACATTTATAAGTCTGAATTAAAAATTTTAGATAAAATTGATGATTGAAGTTTTAATAACCTCCTCTTCAGTTTTCTACGGCACATATAAAAATTAGGTGTGCTGCTATGTTCCCATCCTGACACGGTACCTAACCTAAATATTGCATAGGTCTGAAAAGGATTGATGACATTATAATATAAAATTTTTTTTTTTACAAATTTTTATAAAGATATTTATATTTAAATAGATGATAGAATCTCAATATATTATATAAGGATTCCTTAATGCCACTTTTAGATAGTTTTAAAGTTGATCACACAAAGATGACTGCTCCAGCAGTCAGGTTAGCAAAGCGAATGACAACTCCAAATGGAGATGATATTACAATTTTTGATTTAAGATTTTGCAAACCAAATGAGGAGATGATGACAGGAGAGGGAATTCATACTCTTGAACATCTTTTTGCAGGATTTATGAGAGAAAATTTAGAAAATGAGCCAGTAGAAGTTATAGATTTATCTCCAATGGGGTGTAGAACAGGATTCTATATGAGTCTAATCGGTTTTGTTAGTGAAGAGCCAATTATTAAAGCTTGGGAACTTTCTATGAAAGATGTTCTAAATGTAGAATCTCAAAATGAGATACCTGAGTTGAATCTATATCAATGCGGAACTTGTGAAATGCATTCTCTTGAAGATGCAAAAATTACAGCTAAACAAGTGCTTGAAAGAGGAATCGGAATTCTAGATAATGAGATTTTAAAATTGGATTTAGATAAAGTCTAAATGGAAGATATTATCACCTCAATATCTTCTTATGGATATATTATTATTGCTCTCTACTCTTTTGGTGGAGGATTAATCGCTTTAATCGGTGGAGCAATTCTTTCTTCAATTGGAAAATTAGATATTAGTTATGTTATTTTAATTGCGGGAATTTCAAACATGTTTGGAGATATGTTTCTATTTTATATTGGAAAATATCAAAAAAAAGAGTTGTCGAAATATCCATTTTTTATAAAACATAGACGAAAAGTAGCTTATTCAAAAATTTTAATTAAGAAATATGATGTTTTAAGTGTGTTTATTCAAAAATACCTTTATGGAATTAAGACAATTATTCCAATTATTTTTGGAATTACAAACTATAACTTTGTTAAATTCTCACTTTTAAATATTTTTGCCTCAATGCTTTGGGCTATTTCTGTTGGACTTGCAACTTTCTATTCAGCAAATAGTATTAGAGAGTTTTTTAATAATAGTGAAATTAACCCTATTATTTTTCCACTAATTTTATTTGGAACTATCTTCTTAATTTGGAAATTTCTTGATTTTAAAACTAAGAAAAAATAGCTTATAAACTCAATATAGCTTGACTAAAATTTATGGGACTGACTAAATATAGATTATCGGGGGTTCAAGCCCGATAATATAAAATATAAAAGTTCCTATCTTCGTGTTTGATACGGAGATTCGCTTTAGTTTTTGTTCTCTATTTGGTCAGTCCAGAATTTAAATATAACCTGATATATAGATTATATTCTACTCTCTGACTATTCCTCTACTTTTCAACTCTTATCATATATGGTTTGCAATTTACAGAAACAAGTTTTTCAATATTTTTAATCGCACTTAAAACTGATTCTTCTTTTGTAAGATGAGTTAAAATAAGAAGATTTGCAGAGTTTCTGTCGATATTTTTTTGTAACATCGTCTCAATTGAGATTCCGAAATTTCCAAAAATTGTAGAGATTTCAGCTAAAACACCTGCTTGGTCTTTTACAGAGATTCTTACATAGTAATGAGTTTCAATCTCTCCTGTTGGTTTCAAAGTTAATTTAACATTTTCAAGAGGTTTTTTAAAACCAAGCATTGGAGATTTTTTATCATGTCGAACAATATCAATAATATTAGCGACAACTGCTGAAGCAGTAGCATCACCACCTGCACCCGCACCATAATATAGAGTTTCACCAACTCTATCTCCAATTACAGAAATACCATTCATAACTCCATCAATTTTAGCGATCATTTCACTATTTGGAATCATTGTCGAATGAACTCTTAACTCAACCTCATCACCAATTCGCTTAGCAATTCCTAAAAGTTTAATTGAATATCCAAACTCTTTAGCAAACTCAATATCATCACTTGATATTTCAGTTATTCCCTCAATTAGAATATCTTCAGGTTTAGCATCAATTCCGTAAGCAATTGAAGCTAAAATCAAAAGTTTATGTCCAGCATCAAAACCGCCAACATCAAAAGTTGGATCAGCTTCTGCATAACCTAAATCTTGAGCTTCTTTAAGAATTGTTTCAAAATCGATCCCTTCATTTATCATTTTAGTTAGCATATAGTTTGAAGTTCCATTCATGATACCTTGAATAGATTCAATATGATTTGCACTTAAACCATCTCGTAAAGCTGTAATAATTGGAATTCCACCAGCAACACTTGCCTCATATTCAAAAGGAATATCTCCTGCAATATCTTGAAGTTCATATCTGTGATAAGCTAAAAGAGCTTTATTTGCAGTTACAACAGATTTTCCATTTTCTAAAGCTGTTTTAACAACTTTATATGGTTCATCAACTCCACCCATTAACTCAATAACAATATCTACATCTTGTCGATTTAGAACAGTTTCAACTGATGAGGTTAGCTCAATATCTACATTTCGCTTTTTGTCTAAATTTTTAACAACACCAATAAGAGGATTAATCTCTTTTCCTGCTCGAGCTGTAATAATATCTTTGTTCTCTTGAAGAATCTTAACAACTGATTCTCCAACTGTTCCAACACCAATAATCGCTACATTTATCATAAATTCTCTTTTTAAGTTTGATTTTCTGATTTTAACAGAAATAGATTTTTTTGTAATGCTAATTCTTATTGTTTAAAACAATGGCTAAATGGACAGTTCTAGCGAATTATTAAAATCGATAACCTTTAGGAACTAAAATATAAAATTCGCCTTTTCTTTTCATCGTTCCTGCACCTTTTCCAGCTTCATTACCAAACCCAAAAAAGAGGTCGGCTCTAATAACACCTTTAATTGCTCCTCCTCTATCTTGAGCCATAAATAGGTGATTTAAAACAGGATCATCTCTATTATTTTCAGATTTAATATAGATTGGAGAACCTAAAGGAATATGAGTTGTATCGATTGCAATCGTACTTTTGGAAACTAAATTTGTTCCCATCGCACCAATTGCACTATTTTTACCCTGTTTTTTAAAAAAGACAAAACTTTCGTTGTAGAAAAGAACCTCATCTCTCTTTTTCGGGTGAGATTTCAACCATTTTTTTATATATCCAGCAGAGAGTTTATGAAGAGAAACTCCAAATTGTCTGTGGATATATGTTCCAATTGATCTGTATCGATAACCATTTTTTTCCGTATATCCAACACCAATTACTGAACCATCTCTTAATTTAACAGTTCCAGAACCTTGAATATGTAGAAAAAATCTATCAACCCTATCATCAACCCAACAGATAACTTCTGCATCTATATCTCTGCTATCAATTTCACGGTGAGTTAAATAAGGTAATCTAAAATCTCTAGGTTTTGCATAGATTGGATATTTAAATTGTCTAGTTTTTATCAAACTACCATTGAGAAATGGGACATAATATCCTGTGATTAAACCTATTGAACTATCTTTATTTCTATCATTAACTTTATAAGGAGTAAAATTTTTTTCAAAGAAGTATGTTATATTACGATTGTCAGGATTAGATTTATAAAGAGTTTTACCTTTTTCACATATAGATTTAAGATTGATCCCTTTTCTTCGTTTTGAACAACCTCTCATATAAGCTTCAAAACTTCCTTTTTTTTCATCTGAACTCCAACCATCAATACTGTTAAATTCAACTTTGTCTAATCTCATATCTTTGTAGTAAATTACATTTGAGGAGTAACTATCTCCATAATTGTGTGATGAATTAACTCCCTCAAATCTATGACTACAACCGGTTATAAAAAATATAACAATTATTGGAACGGTTAAAAAATATCTCAACATTTAATAACTTAAATATTCAGCAAGAGGAATTGTGTTGTAAGCATTATATAATGTATCATTCTTTTCAGCTTTAAATTCCTCATTCCATTCACCACTAAAACTGAAACTACCTGTTTCCATACTTGAACCTGTTGAAAATGAGCTAAAAGATGATGAACCAAAGTTTCCAAAACTATTATCATCTTTAATATTTTTGTAGAACTTTTTATTACTTTTTAACTCTATGCTTAACTCTATATTTTTAAAATTAAAAATAAATTTAAACTTATCAGGCATATTGTATTTCTGTTTTGAAAGAAAGTATCTAATATCATTTTCACTTTTAAGTATTTCTCCATTTATACTTAACAGTTGATAGTTATTTTTTAACCCTCTTTTTGAGAATGCACTTCCTTTATGAACATTGGTTACAAATAGAGATTCGTCAAACCAAACTCCAATATTTTCTAAAAAAGTATCGCTTAAAAATCCACCGCCTCGAAGAATACTTGTCGCAACAGAAACTTCTAAAAGTTGATTATCTCTTAATATTTCAATATCCAAAACTCTATCTTTAGGTGAAAAAAGAATGTTTTGAAGAAATTTATCTATCTTTTGAACAGGTTCTTCATCGACATAAAGAATTTCATCATTCTCCAAAAAAGGGTTATCGGTAAAAAAAGGATTTACTTTATCAACTAAAATTTTTCCATCAACCTCTTTAAACCTAGCTCCAATATCAGCTAAATATAGATTCTCATTTTCAATAAAATTTTGCAAATATGCTGAATCTATAAACTTATCTCCTCCAATACTTAATCCCGCAGTTACACAACAGCCACTAATAATCATTAAATTATCTTCAATCATCTCTGAAAATTGAGCAAATTCTAAACCAATTTGAGGTTTTACAATATTTCCAATCACATAATTTTCATCGTCAATTGCAAAACGGTATGGAGTTCTAATATTTCGAAATAGCATTTTTTCACTCTTTTTTAACTCAAAAGGTAGCTCAATTAAATAAAGTCCCAAAAGAGGTTCTCGTTTTGTGAAATTTATATCTTTGATGAGGTTTGGATTAAATGTTATTACATGTTTATTATCTACAATCCAAGAGGGATAACCACCCTCTAAAAGAATTAACTCTTTGTTAATTTTTTTGCGACATAAAATATTGGAAAATAGGAGAGTTGCTGAAATTGATAAAAGGGTTATTATCTTAAACATTATTTAAATGGATTTAATTCACTAACCATATTCATAGCATTAGTTTTTTGATGTTCTCTAACAAGTGCAAGAGCATCATTTATACCAGCAATTAATAGTATTTGAAGAGAGTCAAAATCATCTGAAAGAGATGGGTCTATTTTAATATCAATAGTTTCACTTTTTCCGTTCATTGTTACTTCAACTATTCCACCACCACTTTTTCCTACAAATCTTCTATTTTCATTATCTTCTTCAACTTTTTTTGCTTGTTCCTGCATTGATGAAACAGCTTTTTCAAGATCTCCGAGATTTAAATTTCCTAAATTTCCGAACATAATCTATACCTCATATTTTATATCTGCAATATTATTTTTCTCATCAACCATTAGAACAGTTGGTTTATAGTTTTCTAACTCTTTTTCAGAGTATGAAGCAAAAGCAACGATAATAATTATATCTCCGATTTGGACTTTTCTTGCTGCAGCTCCATTAAGACATATATCTCTTTTGCCTCTTTCACCAAGAATTGTATAAGTTGTAAATCTTTCACCATTATTAATGTTCAAGATTTCCACTTTTTGACCAACTCTTAATTTTGCTTTTTCAAGAAGCTCCTCGTCGATTGTTATCGAACCAACATAATTTAAGTTGGCATCGGTAACAGTTGCTCTATGAATTTTACTATAAAGCATCTCAATTTGCATTGTCTAAGCTTTACCCATCTGTTTCATCATATCAAGTGGTTGAATAGCTTTATCCCAAAGTGCATCTTGAATTAAAAGATCTGTCACAGGATTTCCATTGATGATATGTTCATCAATAATTCTATCTATTCCAGCTTTATCAACAGCTGAATACATAAAATGACCTGGTTCAACTAACATAACTGGACCAGCATTGCATCTTCCTAAACAACCCGTTTGAATCGGCTGAACAGTAGCCATAATTCCTTTTTGCATAAGCGATTGAGCTAAATACTGAAAATGATCTCTTGTTTCTGGTTTAACACAACTTGGTTTAGGCATATTTGGTGGAGATGATTGCTGACACTTGAAAATATAAAAAGCTGGTTGAGGTATTCCCATGAAAATCCTTAATTTTTTGCAAAATTGTAGCGGAAAGAGTAATAATTTTCAGAAAAAAATTGTTAGAACTATATTTTATAGCTATTCTTAAGAATATTAATGTTTCCAAACAGTAACTTTTAGTTGCTACTATTTTGAAAATTAGTTTTTTCATCTTTAAACTTTACTTCCTGAAAAATAAAGTAGCACATTTGAAAAGACTTCTAAAGTAATTAGGAATATATATGACACTGAAAAAAATATCATTATCTTTAGCAACTTTTTCATTTTTATCTACTTTCGCAAATGCTGGAAATATTAGTAACGAAAATTTGCAAAATAAGATTCTAGAGTTAAATCAAAAAATTGAAAAACTTAAAAAAACAGAAGTTCAAGCAAAAGCTTTTAAACTTAAATTTAGCGGAAAACATTATTTAGGTTTTACTCAAATAGAGAGAGTCAATAATTCAACTTCTCAATTTGAAACTAGAAGAAATTACTTTCAAACCAAAGCTTACTTTAAAGAAAACCCAAAATCATATATGCGATTTACTTATGATACCCATCAAATTCAAATAACAGACGATAATAAAAAAGAGGAGGGAACTTGGTTGATTCGCCTCAAATATGCTTATCTCTATCTAGATAATATTTTAAAAAATACTGGTGTTGAATTTGGACAAGTTCATAGACCTTGGATAGATTACGAGGAGCATCATAATTGGCTTTATCGTTCAGTTCAAAAAGTTTTTGTTGAGGCATCAGAATCAGCCCACCTTACAAACTCCGCTGATTTAGGAATAAATTTTAAAACTAAAACTGAATATTTTTCAAGTGAAATTGGAATTTTTAATGGTGAGGGTTATCATGTTAAAGAAGATGGAAGAGGTAAATCTTTTGAGTGGAGATTAACCGCTCACCCTTTAGGAAGTGGAAAAACTCATGTAAAAGCAAAAAAAGATACCTATTTAGATATATCATTTTTTGGACAGATAAATCAAAGTTTAGCTAAATCTTATGGAGTTGGAAAAGGTGAAACAGCTGAAAGTGAGCATAGTTTAAATTGGTTTGCGGGAATGTTAGTTTATAATCAACCAAAGTTTTTAATCGGTTCTCAATATGTTCTAGCAGATAATGAAGATTTTCAATATCAGGGTACAGGTTTTTCTCTAAATGGAGAGTTTAGATTTGGTGGTAATTTAGAATATTCAGCGATTGCTAGATATGACAGTTGGGAAACTGACGAAGATAAAGTTGCAAATATTGACAAAAATGGAGATAAAAATTCATACCTCATCGGCTTAGTATATAACTATAATAAAAATGTAAAATTTATAGGAAATATTCTTGATGTTAAATATGATCATGCAGAATTAGAAAATGCTACAAAATATATGTTGTCAGCAGAAGTAAATTGGTAGAAAGGTAGAAAATGGAAAAAAGTATTTTTACAAATGGTAAAAAAGTTAAGAAAGTTGAAAAAGAGTTCCTACGATTAGGAATATCTCTTTTATTTATGGTTGGAGTTATGTGGTGGAGTTCCACAGAATTTGGAGATGTTTCAAATAATCTCTTTTTAGTTATTGCTGCTGTTTTTGGAGCTTATATGGCTGTAAATATTGGAGCAAATGATGTAGCAAATAATGTTGGTCCAGCAGTTGGGGCAAAGGTTATGACTTTAACGACGGCAATTTTTATTGCTGCCATATTTGAAGCTGGTGGTGCATTAATTGCAGGTGGAGATGTTGTAAGTACAATCAAAAAAGGGATTATCGATCAATCGATGTTTGCTTCACCAGATGAGTTTGTCTGGGCAATGACAGCAGCTCTTTTCTCTGCAGCACTTTGGTTAAATATTGCTACCTATTTTAAAGCTCCAGTTTCAACAACTCACTCAATTGTTGGTGGTGTTATGGGTGGAGGAATAGCTGCAGCAGGTTTTACAATTGTGTCGTGGGGAACTATGGGAAAAATTGCTATGTCTTGGATTATATCTCCAGTTTTAGGTGGTTTAATTGCAGCTCTATTCTTATACACAATTAAAAAGACAATTTTAACTAAAAATGATAAACTTGAATCAGCTAAACAAGTTGTTCCATATCTTGTTTCAATTATGGCTTGGGCTTTTGGCTCATATTTAGTTTTAAAAGGATTAAAAAAAGTTTGGCCGTCAATTGTTGATACATTTACATTTTTACCTGACACAAAAAAGCCGACATTTTTAGTCGCTGTTATTGTAGGTCTTGTTGTTGCAGGAGTTGTGTTTTTAGTTGTTAAACCTCTTGTTGCAACCGCGGTTCGAAAGCTTTCAAATACTCGAGCATCTGTAAATACACTTTTCACTCTTCCTTTAATTTTTGCTGCTGCTCTTTTAAGTTTTGCTCACGGTGCAAATGATGTTGCAAATGCTGTTGGACCTTTAGCTGCCATTTACGACACAATTGTTTCAGGTAATATTACTGGTTCAAAAGCTGCTATTCCTATTTGGGTTATGTTAATTGGAGCTGGTGGAATTGCAGTTGGTCTTCTACTTTATGGACCTCGACTTATTAAAACTGTTGGAAGTGAAATTACAGAATTAGATGCAACTCGTGCTTATAGTATCGCTATGGCATCAGCTTTAACTGTAATTATTGCTAGTCAATTAGGATTACCTGTTTCAACAACTCATATCGCGATTGGTGGAGTTTTTGGAGTTGGATTCTTACGAGAATATTTAGCTCATAAAGGTAGAGATGAACTTGTAGCTGAAGAAAATAAAGTGATTGATAGTTCAAAAACTAAAATTTTAACTCTTTCTCAAGAGTTAGAAAATTTAGAGAAAGTTATCGAAAATAAAAACTTTAAACGAATTAGTGAAATTGATAATGATATTAAAATTGAACAATCTACACTAAATTCAGCTAATAAAAATATTAAAGATATTATTGAAGCAAACTATGTTCAGAAAAGTTTTGTATCTAAAATTGTTTCAGCTTGGGTTATAACTGTTCCAGTTGCAGCTGTTTTATCTGCTCTTATCTTCTTTGTAATTCGTGGAATTATGATTTAAATATAACTTTTATTCTCTATAATCTTCGTATTAATTACGGAGATTATAAATCCTACAACATATAATTAAGTAAAAGATTTGGACTGACAAAATAGAGACTAAAAACTAAATTGGTTCTCCATGTCAAGCAGGAAAATAACTATATTTCCCATTATCAGGCTTAACCAGACAATCTATATTTAGTCAGTCCTACAAAATTTATATTTTACTTCTATAAATTCTATTATAATTACAACCAGTTTAGATTACCAAATATTTCCAAATGACAGAGGAGGATTAATGGATAAATTAAAAATTCAGATTCAAGATGATATTAAATCAGCTATGAAAAATAGAGAGAAGTTTAAAAGAGATACTCTTCGACTTCTTGCAAGTGCTATGAAACAGATTGAGGTTGATGAAAGAAAAGAACTTTCTGACGATGAGGTTATTAAAATAATTCAAAAGCAGATTAAACAAAGAAATGATAGTGCCTCTCAATATAAAGATGGTGGTCGAGATGATCTTTACCAAAAAGAGATAGACGAGCTTAAAATATTTGAAGGGTATCTGCCTCAACAATTAAGTGATGATGAATTAACTGAAAAAGTTCAAGCAATTATTACAAATCTTGGAGCTACATCTATGAAAGATATGGGAAAAATTATGGGTGTTGCTTCAAAAGAGTTACAAGGTGTAGCTGATGGCAAAAGAATAAACATGTGTGTCAAATCAATTTTAGGATAATCAAATGATAGAAATTTTTTCAAACTTTGGAACAGAGATAGTTTTTTTCCACATAGTAAGTGCAGTTGTTTGGATTGGTGGAATGATTGCTGTAAAATTTGCAGTGCATCCTGCAATGCAGATGATCGCAACTCCATCAGTTAGAATGAGTCGAAGTATAAATATAACAAAAAACCTTTTTAATATTGTGATTCCCGCAATTTTTATTTTAGTTTTAACTGGAATATTTATGATTTACGGTTTTGGGCATAAAGGAGATCCTTTAACTCATGCAAAAGAGGGAATCTGGACTGTAATGTTAATTAACTTTATGATTATGTATTTTAGAGTTAAAAAAGCTGATAAGTTTATGAGAGATAAAGATGATAAGTTAGTGGAAGCAAAAAAGCAAATGGATTTTGTTAGCAAATATATGCTACCTGTAAATATTATTTTAGGTTTAGTTGCGATTTATATCGGTGCATCTTTACATATATAGGAGAGATAAGATTTGAAAACAGATTTTAAAGAGAGATTTACAGAAGATATGATAGATGTCGATGAGGTTTTTTTTCAAGATATTGAGAAATATATCCAGTTAATTTCAAAGTGGAATAAGATTCATAATTTAACTAGAATGAGTAAAGATGAGATCTATTTCTCTATTTTTGATTCTGTTGCTCCTTTAAAATTTGTCAATTTTGAATCTTTACTTGATATTGGAAGTGGTGCAGGTTTTCCTGCTATTCCAATAGCTTTAGCTCAACGAGACAAAAAAGTTATTTTAGTTGAACCTATTAAGAAAAAAAGTAGTTTTCTCCATTATGTAAAAAGTTCGTTGAACTTATCAAATGTTGAAATATATTCTGATAGAGTTGAAAATTTAAATATTGGGAAAGTTGATCTTATCACCTCTCGAGCAGTAACTGAAACTAAGTTTTTGATAAATTTAGCTACACCTTTTGTTAAAACTGGCGGACAACTACTTTTTTATAAAGGTTCAAATCTTCCAACAGAATTAGAAAATTTAGACTTAAATTATAGAATTGAAAAAAGAGATAATCGAAATTACCTCTTAATCTCTATTTAGATTTTCTTTATCGGGCTTGACCCGATAATCTCTAAATAACCATATTAATATTTTTCGATTTTTTAAGATTATGAAAAAATAAGTCTCTCTCTTTTTCAGATTTAACATTTAAGGATATTTCAAGAGATATAAACTTACCTTTACTACTTTTTTTTGAAAATTTTAACTTATATTCAATATTTGTTAAAACCTCATCAACAGATTTTCGGATAAGATTTTCTTGAGTTCCAATAACCTTATATTTCCAATCAGTAGGATACTCTATTTGAGCTTTGCCCTTAATTTCTTGAATCATCTTTGAAAATCACCATTTTTTCCGCCACTCTTTTTTTCAAGTTGAACATTCGAAATAATCATACCTTTATCAATGGCTTTCACCATATCGTAAATTGTCAAGAGACCAACAGAAGTTCCAGTTAAAGCTTCCATCTCAATTCCAGTTTTACCTGTAACTTTAACAGTAACCCAAAGTTTAAAACCCTGATCAAGTTCATCAATATCACAATTTACAGCTGAAATATTTAGAGGATGACACATAGGAATAAGGTTTGAAGTTTGTTTTGCACCCATTATTGCGGAAATAACGGCAGTTTGTAAAACTGGTCCTTTCTTATTTTTCTCTTGAATAATATTCTGAAAAGCCTCTTTTGACATTGTAATAATTCCACTTGCAGTAGCTTCTCTTATCGTAATATTTTTATCAGAAACATCAACCATTTTAGGTCTATCTTTTTCATCTAAATGTGTTAAACCCAAAATCAATAGCCTCTAAAAACTACTTGCATAACTCTTCCGCTTCGATAGATAATTTCAGATTTAACTCTACCATCAGGATTAAAAATTTTCTCCATTCCATCTTTTCGATCATCTCTATAACCAGTTTCAGACTTTAGTTTTCCATCAGAATAGAATATCTTTTCCATTCCATCTTTTCTGCCATTTCTATAACCAATTTCAGATTTTAGTTTTCCATCAGAATAAAAATATTTTTCTACACCATCTTTTCGACCTGCAACATAACCTATCTCAAATCTTAATTTTCCATCAGGATAAAAAGCTTTATCCACACCATTTTGAATTTTCACTCTATTTTTAGCTTCTCCAAAATCTCTATGATAATCAGGTTCTTTTTTAACTGTTGTAATCTTAAGCTCTGTATCTTCATATAGCTCATCTCGGAAATACTCATCTTCAGCTCCAATACTTTGCTGAAAAAAACTCGTGTCATATTCGAAGTCAGCAGATAAGTTTGATGAAATCAACAATAAAAATGTAAAAATGTAAAACATATAACTCCTTTTTTTATTAGTATATCCTAAAAATATTAACTCCCAACATAAAATATAGTCACTTTATAATAAAAATATGATTTATGTTAAGAAGTTTTTTTATATTTATATGATAACATATATCAAATAAAATTATTTTTTATATAAGTAAAAGGAATGATGCAATATGCTAGATTTTGAAAAAATTCACACAAACTCACAAACAGAAGAAGATAAAAAAATACAGAAGGAAAAAATTAGAAAAGATTTAAGACTTTTAAATAATAATTTTACAATTTTTAAATATCAGGTAGAGGATCAATTAGGTTCAATTGAGCAAAAAATCTTAAATAGAATTGATATTGAATTAGCTCATAAGAATCCAAATTCATCAATAAGTGTAACTCTCGATGCTTATGGAAAATATAATATGTCATATTCTTCAGGAACTTTTAATATTAATAAAACTTGTGCTGATAAAATTGAGTGTTTTAAACGGTTAAAAAGCTTTATATATTCCATTCGTGAAATGCCTTTTTAGAAGATTTTATAATCTGGCTTGATCGATAATCTATAATTTTAGAATTTCGTATCAAGCCTTAATTTCAGATAAATCTAATTAATTCCATTTAATCTTAAAAGGTAAGACTCATCAGGTTCTCTTTTCAGAACATCAAAAAATAGTTCTGACATACTTTTAGCTCCACCGCAACCCAGAACAATGTCTCTATATTTTTTGCTTAAATCTTTATCAAAAATTCCTTTATCAATAAATTGATAAAACATATCAGCACTTAAAACTTCAGCCCATTTATAACTATAATATCCAGCCGAATAACCACCCGCAAAAATATGGGAAAAACTGTTTTGAAATTTATTATATTCTGGTGGAATTAAAGGAGAAATATCTTTTCTAATTTCATTAAGAAGTTTTTGAATCTCATTACCTTGATAAAGTTTTGAGTGAAGCTGAAAGTCAAAAAGACTAAATTCAACTTGTCGAACCATCATTAAAGCTGATTGAAAGTTTTTTACTTTTACAAGTTTTTCAATCATTTCATCAGGTAAAATTTCAGAAGTTTCATGGTGTTTTGCAAAACTTTTTAAAAATAAAGGTTCGTAAGAGAAATTTTCTAAAAATTGAGATGGAAATTCAACTGCATCCCACTCAACTCCATTTGTTCCACTAATATCAATTTCAGAAACTTTACTCAAAAGATGATGGATCGCATGTCCCATTTCATGTAAAAGTGTGTGAATATCATCGTGTCTTAAAAAAGATGGATTTTTTTCTGAACTAGGTGAAAAGTTACAAACCACAAAAGCCGTAGCAAGATTTTCTTTTCCGCTTGAATCAATATGATGAGAATGCCAATCATTCATCCAAGCTCCACCTTTTTTATTTTTTCTAGCCTCTAAATCAAGATAAAGTCGAGAGATGATTTTTCCATTTTCATAAATATCAAAACTTGTAGCTTTTTCATTCCATAAAGATTCTTCAATTTTTTTAAATTCAATATCAAAAAGTTTAGAGATAAAATCTAAGACACCTTTTACGACTAAATTTTGTTCAAAATATGGACGATACTCCTCTTCATCAATATTGAAATTCTCTTTTCTAAATTTATCTGAATAATATGCTAAATCAAAAGGTTGAAAATTTTCAAGTTGTGCAAAATTTTTAATCTCATTTAACTCTTTTACAGCTTGAGACTTAGATTTATTAGCTAAGTTTTGAAGAAAATTTATAACATCTTCTCTTTTTTTTGCCATTTTTGTAGCAATTGAAAGTTCTGCATAACTTGAAAATCCTAATATATTAGATTTTTCAAATTTAAAAGCAAGGATTTCATCGATGATTTTTTTATTTTTATCACCTCGAGTTGTAAATGCTTTATAGAGCTTTTCTCTTAAATCTCTATTTTTCCCGTAAGTTAAATATGCTAAATAACTTGGCATTTGAAGAGTGAAAACCCAACTTCCATTATCTCTTTTAGCATTTTCTAAATCTGAATATGGAATTTCAGCAACATCATTTTCATCTTTTATAACTAATTCAAAAGAGTTTGTATCGTTAAGAACATTTTGAGAAAATTGATTTGAAAGATCAGATAGTTTCAAACTTATCTCTTTTAACCTATCCTTTTTATCTGCCGAAAGTTCAGCTCCGCTTAATTGAAAATCTAAAATATAATCATCTAATATTTTGTTTCTTTCAATATTTAGAGTCTCTTTTTCATTCTCTTTTATTTTTTTTACCACATTAAAAATATTGATGTTTTGAGAAATTTCAGAACTATATTCTGAAAGAATTGGCAACATTTCACTATAAATTTTTTGACTTTCATCACTATTCATAACCGAATGAGTATGATATATAGGTGTAAAAAAGATATTTAAATCATTTTCTAATTCCATAAGAGGAGTCACAAAATTAGAATATGTTTTCAATTTTATCAAAAGCAGATTATCTATACTTTTTCTATTTTTAGAAATTATTTCTTCTAATTTTATAACTGCATTTTTTAGCGGTTGTTTTGGAAATTTCTGAAACAAATTTGACCCTTTTTAAGGAAATTCTATCAGAAATTTCAACAGCAAATATTCAATTGTTACATTCCATCAGGTCTTACTAATTCAAGAATTCCAAAAGGGATTGTATTCTCACTTGGAAACACATTTGTATAACATTTCCCATTACTTTCATCAATAACAAAAAATGTATCTCCAGAATAATCATTTGTATAGTCTATTCTAAATTTAGGTAATCTAAAAGAAGCATCTAACATTGTACTTGTAGGACTTGCTGTATAAATCTCTTTGTAGATCATTTTTATAGATACATTCTGTGTTACACCATTTATTATAGGAGTTTTATTTGAGTGTAAAACAAGTGTTTCTAACTCATTTTTAAAACCCTCAGCATTAACTTCAATAGCTCTTAAAATCCTATATCCTGTTTCATCAACTTTTAATGTACAAATCTGTACGGATTGTTCAGCTTGTTCGCTATCTGTCCATTCATCATAGGGAATATTTTTAAGAGTGGCACTATTTCTATTTTCAACTAATACACAAGCTCCATTTTTTTCAACCTCATCACTTTTACAAACAAGAGCAACAGGATCAGAGACACATTTATCTCCCTCAAGATGAAAGCCATTATTACAATTTTGAATATCTGCTATACAACTATCATTTTGAATATGGAAACCTGTTTCACAAACTAAATCTATTGCACAAACTCCATTTTTTAAACTGTAACCATCTTGACACATTGGAGGAAGTGGGTCTGTGCTTCCATTAATTGCGATACACTCACCATCTTTTAAATAGTAACCATCATTACAAGTTGGATTAGTTTTATCTGAAATACATTGGTTGTCTTCTAAATGGAAACCTGTTTTACAAGTCGGAGTTCCTGTGTCTCCTCCATTATCTGAAACACAATTTCCGTCTTTTAAACTATAACCAGTTTCGCAGATTGGATCATCAATATTTGCAATACAACTTCCATTATTTAAATGATAACCATCTTGACAGATTGGATCAGATGTTTTATTATCATCAGAAACACATTTACCATCTTTTAAACTAAAACCTGTATCACAGCTAATTAGGATTTTATCAGAGACACATTGACTATTTTCTATATGGTAACCATCACCACAAACAGGATCAACTGAACTATTTCCATCAATTTGATAACATTTATTATCATCTCTAAGCTCAAAGCCATCTGAACAAGTTACTGCTATTTTATCTGGCACACATTGATTGTTTTGATCTAAATGTTGTTCTGTTGGACATTTTGTAGTTGTTTGACCACCTGTTGAATCAGAAACACAAACTCCATTTTTAAGAGTTGAACCTGTTTCACATACTGGATCAGTTTTATCCACAACACATTTTGTTCCCTCAATATGAAAACCGTTATCGCAAGTTTTAGGTTTGTTATCAACAGGAGGAGTAGTTGTTCCTGTATCAATCTCTTTCTCTTTATCTATATAATTTTGAAGTTGTCCTGCAGCAATTATGTAAATATTAATAGTTCTTTCATCAATTTTTGTTCCATCAGAAGCTGTAATTGTCATTGAAGTTTGAGAAGCACTTCTTCCAACAGCTTTAATAGAAAATTTTGGAGGATCAGTTGTAATCCATTTATCAAATTTAGCCACACTCTCATCAGCTACTGTGATTTCAGGTGAGATAGTTTTAGAGTGAGCTATTGCAAATTGCAAACCTGTTCTTTCACCACCCTCTTCAATATATAGTTTATTAAAACCAACATATATTAAAGGCTCAATATATGATGAATCTACATCATCAGCAACTATTTTCACATCAAAACTTTCTTGATCAAATAGTTTGTCATCATTTGCATTTTGAGATCTAATAGTTATATTTACAACATCACCAACTTCTCCAACGGCTTCTAAAGTTAAAAAGAAAAATTTATTTGAATGAGTTATTGTATATTTTCCATAACTCTCAACATTAGCTTTAACTTTTTTAATATCATCATATATATTTGTATATATTGACTCTTTTCCTAAATCTTTTACATAAAATGATGTCGTAAGTGATTCACCTTTATGAAGTTTTATTGTAGTTTCAGGATTAAATATTGAAATAATAGGTCTATCAGTTGAACCTGTATCATAATTATTAACATCATCATTAACTAATGCTTGTTGAGTTGAACTCAATTTTTCAAAATCATCGCCAGTTAGAGTTGGAGATGTTGGAGTGTTAGGTGAGGTTGTGGTATTACTATCTTGATAATCTGCTGTGCCTTTTGCAACAATTAAAACTGTAAATTTTTTAAAATCATATTTGCCTTTATTATCTCGAGCAACAAGAAACAGATCCATAGTGTCACCTGCTTTTCCTTTTGCTTCTAAACTAAAATGAAAAGGAACTCCATTTCCATTCTCTACGGTTGCATTAATCACACCGTTTGCTTCATTTGTATTTTGTAGATCTAGAGTTGTATTTGCATCAGATGATAGAATTTTTTCTAAATCACTTCTAACAACAACTGTCACATTTGAGTCTATTGTATATGAGATTCCAAAATAGATGTTTCTTGAATCATCTTCCTCAATAATAATTGTGTTGTAAGTAAAAAATAGAGATACGGGATTATATGTCCCATTTCCATCGACAATTGAAACTTCTAAACTCTCTTTATCAAATTTAGTAGCATCTTCCTCTTGAACTTTTAGACTTACAGATGCACTTTCTCCAACTTTTCCTTTTGCTTCAAGCTCAAGAAATAGAATTGAATTAGAGTCTATAACTTTAAAAGCCCCATTTGAAGAGTCTATAATGTGAGGTGAAATTACTGACTGATTTGAACTACTTACATAAGCAAGTTGTATATCAGTTTTTTCATTAAAAATATAATATGGCAGAGAAACTTTTGTATTTTTAACAATTTTTAAACCATCTGCGGGAACTAGATCAAGCAGAGTCAATATTGTTAAATCTTTATTTTGAGGTAATCTATTATTTTTATCAATTTGAATAGATGTTTGTTGATTTTCAGTTAATATATCAAACCATTTAGATTGAACATCTTTTAGTTTGTTACTATTATTTGATTTAGGAAAACATATTTGACCAACTAAGATTTCATCTTCTCGACAAACAGTTGTTTTGTTTTGATCTGACGAAGTAGTTGTATTTTTTTCAGTTTCAATTACTGGAGTTACTATAACTGTATCATCTTCACAGCCTGAAGATCTAAAACCCCATTCGCACATCTGATCTTGAAAAGGGTAGTAGATAGAATCATTGATAACATTATCAATTTCATTATCTCTAGGAATATCGATTCCAAAAATCTCCCCTGTCTTCGAACAGCCACTATGAAGTATTATTATATACATAGATAGAAGAAGCGGTCTTAATATTTTTTTAAATATTCCCAAAGATAATCCTTAATTTTATAATTATTCTCTATAATAACCTGAATCTACAACAGGTTTAGGTTGTTGCAATTGCTGATTATTAACAATTACTGGAGTTCCCCATCCAACATGAAAGTAACATCCAGAAAAAATAGTTGAAATTAGAGCGATAATTAGAAGTTGGAATATCTTTCTCATTATCTGCCTCTAAAATTAGAACTGTAATTATATCCTGATAAAATTCTTTGCCATTTTAAAGCATCAAGCTTTAACTCCATTGTAATCTCATAAAGTCCATTATTATAAGTTTCATCTACAATTTCAGCATTTTTAATTACCGCTTGTAATCTAGTTTTTACTACTGAACTTCTTGATGCCATATCTCGAATTGTATCTTTCGCATCGATTCTAATACCATACATTTTTTCACCAAGTTGTCTGTAAGCATCAACAACAGCAGCTCTCTTTGCTAAAGCTAAAGCTTGTGCAGGAGAAATCGTATTTACAGGAGCTACACCTAAACCTTTTGAGGAGATAGTCATAACTTTTCTACCTCTTAAAATTGGTGAGTTTGGAATAATATCCTCACTTAAATACTCGCTCTGACCTCTCTCTTTTTTAACAACTGGCTTTTTTGAATCTTTTTTTGTGGCACATCCAGTTGAAAAAACTAAAGAGGCAAACATTAATATAGATGAAAGAATAGCTAACTTTCTCATATTGACTCCCTTTAAAAAATTAAATTTTACCTTTTGCTTTAATAAGCAATCTATAATCCAATATCGGTATTTAAAATAAGTTGTTTAATTATCTAAAAAGATATATTACTAATTTGAAAAAATATTTTTATTGTAGTTATTTCTTTTTTTTATACAAATTTAGATACCATAAACTAAAAAAAGGCTTTTACATGAAAAAACTAAGTTTAGTTGTAGCTACAATGCTAATTTCTCATACATCTACCTTTGCTGAAGAGATAGAAAATGATTGGACTCTTAATGGAAATATAAGAGCAGCTTTTATTAGCGACTCAAACGATATTAAGGATTCAAATGAGATGCACGATTTAGCAGTTGGAGGTTCAATTAATATTTTAACTCCAGAAATTAAAGGTTTTAAAGTAGGATCAACTTTTTATACTTCGCAACCACTTTTTGGTCAAAAAACTGATGCTTGGCTAACTGAACAAGATAATGGAAGTTACTCTTATATCGGTGAAGCTTATATTACTGGAAATATTTTTGGAAAAACATCTGTGATTTTAGGTAGAAAAGTTATTGATACTCCTTTTGCTAATTCTGATGATATTGGTATGGCTCCAAACTCTTTTGAAGTTTATCTAGTTCAAAATAGAGACCTTGAAAATTTTGTTTTTACTGCTGGAAGAGTTACGAAATGGGCTGGGCATGATGCTCCAACAAGAGGTTCTTTCACAGATTTAACAGGTGGCGATGGTGTTTCAGTTACTGCTGTAAATTATGCTGATACAGATTTAGGGGTTGAAGCTCAAGCTTGGTATTATCATTTAGATAATTTTAAAGCCAATATTGATGTTGGAATTTCATATGTTGATGCAACTTATTCAATTGATATTGATGATCAAACATCTCTATCTGCATCAGGTCAATTTGCTAGATACCAACATATTAATGGAGATGAAAATGATGGTTCTGTAATTGGTCTTTCAGCAGAGGCTAATTATGATTCTTTAACTGTTGGTATTGCTTATAATCAGGCTGATGGAGATATTGCTCCTCTTGATGGATTTGGTGGAGGACCATTCTATACATCTGGTGATCTATTAACTATCTCAACATCTGGAAAAGATTCATCAGCTTTAGCATTTACTACTTGTTATAGTTTAAATGATCAAGTTTCATTTTCTGCAGGATATATTGGATTTACACCAAAAAAAGGTTCAGAAATTTATGAATTCGATTTTGGGACAAGTTATTCATTTGATGATAATTTAGCAATTGATCTATATATTGAGAGTTGGACTCAACAAAATAGTTCAAATTCTGATAAAACAGATCAGTATTTTGAATATAGTGTTTTTGCAAATTACTCTTTCTAAAACTTAACTCTTTAATGTTAGAGATTATCTAATTAAATTTGATAATCTCTACAAATAATTTTCTCAATTTGTAATATTATTACTCATAATTTAAATAGGGAAAAATTAGATGGAAAGTGAATTAATAAAACTTGGAATTGAAACTTTTAAACTCGCACTATATTTAGGTCTGCCAACTCTTTTAACAGGTATGTTTCTAGGTTTAGCTGTCTCTATATTTCAGGCAACAACACAAATTAATGAGATGACACTATCTTTTATTCCTAAGATTATAGGGGTAATAATAGTTATGGTATTAACAATGCCGTGGATGTTAAATTTAACAATCGATTTTACGAAAAGAATCTTTAATTATATTCCACAATTTATTCAATAAGTTTAAAGATCTTCGTGTAAAACACGAAGATAAAAGAAAAATCTATTTTCTATCCAAACCAATAATTTCAGAAATATTCGAATATCCATCTCTTTTAATAAGTTTTAGAATACCTATATTTATATCCTTAATTAAAGATGGTCCTTTGAAAATTAAAGCTGAATAAACTTGAACTAAAGAAGCCCCAGCTTTTAATCTACGATATGCCTCTTCAGGAGAATCAATTCCACCAACAGAGATTAAAACAGTTTTGCCAAAAAGCTCTTTTGCAACAGCTTCAAAAACTTCAAAACTTCTCTCTTTCAAAACTTTTCCACTTAAGCCTCCGCCAAATTTTTGAGGATCTGAAATTAATGAATAATCGATTGTTGTATTTGTTGCAATAATTCCACTCGCTCCACTTTTAACAGATAATTTACTTAACTCAACTGCACTTTTCAAACTCATATCTGGAGCAATTTTAAGAAGAATAGGTTTGTTAGTTCTCTTTTTTGCTTCTGTAAAAAGTTCTTTTATAAATTTCTCATTTTGTAAATCTCTTAAATTTGGAGTATTTGGAGATGATATATTTATAACAAGATATGAAGCAAATTTCTCAAAAGCATCGATGAGGTTTAGATAATCTTCAACAGCTTTAACTTCAGAGGTTAATTTGTTTTTTCCAATATTTATTCCAACAGGATATTGAAATGGTGAAGTTTTTTTAACTCTCTCTAAAACCTCATCGAGACCTTGATTATTAAACCCCATCGCATTTTGAATTGTTTCCTCTTTTACATGCCTATGCAAACGAGGTTTTGGATTTCCATCTTGAGGTTTTGGAGTGATAGTTCCAATTTCAGTAAATCCGAAACCAAGGGAATTTACCTCATTTATCATTGTTCCATTTTTATCAAACCCTGCACCTAAACCAACAGGATTTGAAAACTTCTCACCAAAAATATTCTGCTCAAGTCTTAAATCTAAAACTTTATTGTTTTGACTCCAAACAGTTCGGCAAAGTGGAGAAAAATTTATAAATTTCATAAATTTTTCACTAACAAAATGAGCTGTTTCAGGTTCTAATTTATATATCAATTTTCTAAGATTTTTGTAAATCAAATTTTTTTCCTCTATTTTTTATGTCTGTAAATATATATTTTTAAAATTCTATTTAAAGAATTTTGCAATTTTTTAGGGAAAGATTTAAGAAGTTTTTGAACATTTTCAGCCTCTTTATCAGCTTCTTGAACTGCTCTTTTTAAACCTAAAACTGTTACAAAGCTATTTTTCTTTGTATCATTTTTAGTTGGTTTTCCAGCTTCCTCTTCACTCTCAATCTCATCAAGAATATCATCTTGAATCTGAAAAAGAAGACCAAGAGAGAGTCCAAACTGAAAAATATCTTTCTCTAACTTCTCATCTCCAATAATTATTGCTCCCATCTGAAGAGCTGAAGCGATCAGTTTTCCTGTTTTATGTTTGTGTAGAAATTTAATTCTCTCAATATCAAGAGGTTGTTCTTCAAAATAACAATCAATTGCTTGACCAATTATCATTCCATTTAAACCACCATTTTCAGAGAGAGAGCGGATCAATTTTACTTTAATATCATCTCGAAATGGAGAGTTTGATAAAATTTCAAATGGATATGTGTTTAAAGCATCTCCAACAAGAATTGCCGTAACCTCATCATATTTTTTGTGAAGAGTTTCAACACCTCTTCTTAGGTCTGCATTATCCATTGATGGTAAATCATCATGAATTAATGAATATGTGTGAAGAGACTCAATAGCTAAACCAACATAAAAAGCATTTTTCAACAGTGTTGGTTCGTAAGCTTCTACAACTGCAAAAATAAGATTTGGACGAAATCTCTTTCCACCCGCTGTTAAAATTAATCGTAAAGAATCTTCAAAATGGGGGTGAAACCCATCAACTTTTGGAATATTATCTTTTATAAACTTTTCAAATCTATTCATAAATAGATTATATTATAATAGTTGTATTGGTAAAACATTTAAATTATAGATTTGAAGATTATCGGGTCAAGCCCGATAAAGAAATTTTGAAATTGAAGTTTATTATATTTTGATATTAAGAATAAGTTTAATCACTTTATCAACAAAAGCATCTTTTCGTCTATCTCGATTATATGAAAGATATAGTTTTCTCATTAACCTTGTATCTTTTAATCTAGCTTCAAACAGAGTTTTATCTTTTAACTCTTTCTGAATTGCTGTTTTTGAAATAACTGAAACAGTTGGAGTGTTTTTGAAAATACAATGAAGAATTGTCTCTTTTGCAAGAGTTGAATTATCAACAATCCCTTTTACATTAAAAGTTGAACAATCTACATCAATCTCCTCTAAAGCTTCAGAGATCAATTTTCGAGTTGGACTCTCTTCATCTCTACATATCCAATTGAATTTAAAAAGGTCCTCTTTTTCAAGAACTGATGGAATTTGCTGATTACTAAAAATAACTAATTCATCATTCATCCACTCTCTTGAAATTACTCCATCTTCATGAACAGGTGTATCAGTTAAAGCAATATCAATCTTTTTATCAACTAACATATCAATAATTCTATTAGATTTATCAATTGAGATAAAAACATCATTTTTAATCTGATCTTTTATATCATCAAGATGTTTTGGAATAATGTAATGACCAATTGTTAAAGATGAACCTATCTTAAAAGTAAATTCTTTATTAATTATTTTAATAATATCTTTTTCAGTATTTTGAATCGCCTTAGATAGTTTTAAAACTATCTTATGAAAATCCTCGCCCTCTTTTGTAAGCTTAATACCGTTCTTCTTTCTTTCAACAACCCGCGAATCTAGGTACTCTTCAATAAATTTAATCTGTTGAGTAACAGCTGGTTGTGATATACCAAGTTTTGCAGAAGCCTTGGAAAAACTTCTCTCTTTAACAACAACCAGAAAAGTTTCAAGTTTCGTAAAATCTTTTAGCATATATAATCTTTTTATTAGAATAATAACATTCTTTTATAAAGTAAATATAAATTTTTCTAATTAAGTTATAAATACAATAAGTTAAAATAATGTCAAAAACTAATTAATTTTTATTCTCGATTAGGTCAATCTCATCAAATTAAAGAATTAATTTAAACAAAGCCCCATTTTCAATATTGTAAGCTGAAATAGTTCCAAAACTATCTTTGATAATTTTTTCAGCAATATTTAATCCAAGACCTAAACCACTTTGAGTTTTTCCACTAATAAAAGCATCAAATATTTTATCTTTTATATTTTCATCAATTCCGCCACCATTATCTTTTACAGAGATCAAAACTTTATTATTATCTAAATTTTCAACATCAATCTTAATAAATCTGTTATCAAAATCTATTTCAGATGAGGTGAGTTCATCAAGAGAATTGCTAATTAAAATCACTAAAACTTGTTCAAGTTTAATTTTCTGAATCGTTTTAATATGAAAAATATGCTGATTAATACTATTCATATTAACAGACATAACTTGATTATTAAAATATATTTGTGAGATATACTTTGAACGATTATATGTAAGTTGAAAAGAGTTATAGATCGTTTCATTAATATTTATAGTTTCACCTGTGTGTTCAACTGAACTTTGATACTCTTGTAAAAGCTCAATTATAGTTTGAATTCTTAAACTGCCATCTTTAATTGAACTAATATTTTGATGGAACATCTTTTCTAAACTATCATTTTTAATTTCAGAAATATCCATCTCCATTAACTCAATGTTTCCTTTTATATAAGTTAAAGGGGTATTTATTTCGTGAGTTAAACCCAAAGATAGTTCTCCAATTGAAACCATTTTTGCTTGATTTAACTCTCTCTCCTTTAATCTTTCAAGTTCAGAAACATCTAACATCGTATAAACATATAAACATTGCTCATCGATATGATTTATCGCTAGATAGATATTGAAATAATATTCAATACCCTGTTTATAAAATTTCAGATGGTAGGGTTGTTGAGGTTCTGATAACATCTTTTCAATCCAATCATTATTGACAATTGATAAAATATCTCTAATATCTACAAGTTTTAAATCAATTTCTTTCTCTTTTATCTCAAAAAAATTGTTAAAACCTTTATTTGAGATAACAATTTTCATATCTCTAAAAGTAGCAAAAGAGATAGTTGGTTGAGAGTTCAAAATCTTATTAATATACTTCATAACTTTTACCAAACTTTAATCTGTTTTAAATAGATTCATATTATCTTCAAGTTGTTTCATAGATTTTTCCAATTTATCTGAATTTTCTTGAAGTTCTAAAGCTGTTTTATCTGCAAAATTGCCTGTTTTCTGAATTCCTGCAATATTGTGATTTAAACCATTTATCGTTTCAATAATATGATCTGAATTTACTTTTGAAACATCTGATGATCGAACTGTATCAAAAGAGGTTTTGAGAAGCATTTCAGACTCTTTATAAATATCGTTAATATTATTTGAAAGATCTTTAAGTTTCTTTGCATTATTAGATATTTGGACACCCAACAAGTTTATAACTTTTCCAAAATTATCTATTTTAATATTTATATCATTTAAAGCATTTTGAGTTCTTTCAGAAAGGTTTTGAACTTCTTGAGCAATTACTGAAAAGCCTTGACCATTTTTTCCAGCTCGTGAAGCTTCAATTGAAGCATTTAAAGCTAAGAGATTTGTCTGTTCGGAGATACTTTCAATAATTTCCGTAATATCCTTAATTTTATTTAACTCTTTTGGAAGTCCTAAAATATCTTTAGCTATCGTATCTTCATGTTTGTTAATCTTAATAATATTAAGGTCTAACTCTGTAAGTTCTCTAAGCATATTTGAGATCATTGTTGCTTCATGTTTAATCGATTTAATCGTGCTACTAAGATTATTATGAGAATTTATAATCTGCTCTTTTGCTTTTTCAGACATATGATCAACAGTAATTAATAAACCTTTCTCTTTTTGAGAATTTTCATACAGTTTTTGTGAAAGTTCTTTTGAAAAAGTTGCAACCTTAATGCTATGTTCCGATTGTTCCTTAATATTTTTGATGAGGTTCATAACTAGATCTATAAAACTATTTATACTTTGACTGGCTTTTCCAATCTCATCTCTGTTAATATCAGGTAATCTTTTAGTTAAATCTCCACCACTATTTTGCTTTTTATTTGTTAAACTATTTAGAATTTTAATAAAACGGTTAAGAGGATTAATTATGATTCGTAAAAGTATCACCATAATAATTGATGCGATAACCATAACCGTAGCAATTGTTAAAATATAGGTTAAAAGTCTGTTATTTATATGTTTATAACTATCTGTTAAATCACTAAATATTGTAATATACCCAACTTCTCGTCCTAGAAAATCATAAATTGGAAAAGAGTAATTTGCTAAATTTCCGATAATTTCAGTTTTTTCAATTATAACTTTTGGCAATGTTTCAATATATGTTCTAGCTATTTTGCTTGAATGCTGATAATATGTGACATCACCTTTATTTACATCACTATCTTTTGTCTTAAATCGTCTAGCTTTTTTGAAAACCTCTTTTTTGATTCCTATTGAATAATTGATGTTGAAAATAGATGAAATATCATTTAAAATAGATGTTAATCCTCCACCAAATTCAACACTTCCTAAATATCTATTTTGAGAACCAAAAACAGGTAAAACTGCTCTAACCCCTGGACCACCTCGCCCAACTTCAATTCCGATAACAGGTTTATGTAGATCATTTACAGCTACAACTGTTCGCCTAAAAGCAGATAGATCGTCTCCAAATTTTGCTGGTTTATGTAATCTTAAAAAAGATATTGCTGGATATGTGTGAAATTGAAACTGCTTAATATCATATTTAAATTTTAATTTATTTTTAAAAAGAGGGAGCAACTCTTTTGTTAATTCTTCCCGCTCTCTTTTTTCAAAACTACTAATAACATTTTGATTACTGATAATAGTTTCAAGAGCCATTGTTAGATTATTTGCTTTAGTTTTACTGATTTTATAGAAAAGTTTTTGAAATTTAATGAAATTTTTGTCTGTATTTTGAAATAACTGCTCTTTTGAATTATTGAAGTTCATGATAACGATAACTATTCCAATAATAATAAAAGATATAATTACATTTATAATCACTTTTACTTTTATTGATAAATTATTTATTAAATTCATATTTTGAAAATGCCTTTTTAAAAAATTAATCTAATATTGTAATATAATTTATTATAAAAACTATTATCAGAAATAGATATTTTTTTATTTCATATCTTATTTATAAATACTACCAAATTTTATTCTGTTTAATTATCGAGCTTAACCCGATAATTATATATTTTGATATTATCGATTTAATACGAAGTTTTCAACTTCATCAGGATTATCAAAACTTGCAATACAATTTGCTATTCCACAAATTTGATAATTTGTACAGCTATCAACTTTTTTTAAAAAAAGAGAGCTATCAATTTTTAGTTTTTCTAAATTCTCTTTTGTAGATTTAATCACCATAACTTGCTTTTTGTATCTATACATAACATCTGTTAAAGTAGCAAATGCTGTTGGATATTTAAGGTATGTTGAATAATAACCTTGTTCTAAACAATTTTCAACTATATCTAAAAATACAAAATGATCTTTAAGAGTTGAAGCACTTAAAAGAGATTGAAATATTATTGCTACACTCGATGGATAGCTACTATCTTCAATTTCAGCTTCTGTTTGAAAATCACCATTTTCAGAAATAAACCATCTCAAATCTTTTGAAAACTTATTGATAGCCATATCTAAAACTTTTTCAAGTAAATCTAGATATTTTTTATTTAAAGTTCTTTGATAAATTTCAACTAACATATCTGAAAAATAAGCATAATCTTCAAGGAAAGCTAAAATTTTTGCATCTTTTTGAAAAAGTTTTGAGTGATAAAACTCACCATCTAAATATAAATTTTCTAAAAGGCTATCTAAAGATTTAATAGCAATATCAAGATATTTAGGTTCAATTAAAGATAGTCTTAAAAGAGATTTTATAACCATAGAATTCCAAGAAAGAATGATTTTTTTATCCACAAAAGGATATTTTCTGTCTTTACGAATTTCTCTTAAAATTTTGAATTCATCTGAAAAGTTCGTTAAACTTTCAACTCTCACAATTGATTTTCCCTCAAAATTTCCATAAGGAGTTAATGAAAGTTCTTTCAAAGCGATTTCGCTAAATTTATCTTTTACCTCATCAAAAGAGTATGTAAAATATTTTCCTTCTTCACCATCAGTATCGGCATCACTTGCTGAAAAGAAAAGATTATCTTGAGACATTTTGTTAATTAAAAATTCAGCAGTTTCAATTGCAATTCTTTTAAAAAGTTTTTCACCTGTTTGTAAAAATCTATTCGCATAAACTTCTAATAAAAGAGCATTATCATAAGTCATCTTTTCAAAATGTGGGACAAGCCATTTTTCATCAACAGAATATCTACAAAATCCACCATCAATTAAATCGTATAAACCACCTTTTGCCATATTTCTTAAAGTTGTATCAACAACTTCTGACTCACCAAAAATTGATAAGGCTTTTAGAGAACTAGTATGCGGAAATTTAGGTGCTTCTGAAAATCCACCAAATCTATTATCAAAACTTCTTTTTTTACCATCTACAAAAAGTTTAATAAAATCACTATCTTCTATAAATTTCTCGTGTTTAGGAGTAATAGTTTTGCTCATTTCATCAAGTTTATTTGCAGATAAATTTAATTTATCAAATTGAGTTGTGTATTTTCCTTTAATCACTGAAATAAGTTTTGTAATTCCCATTTTTCCATAATTATCTTTTGGAGGAATATATGTATCAATATGAAAAGGTTTTTTCTCATGAGTTAAAAAAACAGATAAAGGCCAACCACCACCTTTTCGATATACAATATTATATAGAGTTTGGTAATGTTTATCTAAATCAGGTCTATCTTCTCTATCAATTTTTATAGAGATAAAATTTTCATTTAAAAGTTTCGCAATCTCAATATTTTCAAAACTTTCTCTTTCCATAACATGACACCAATGACAACTGCTATATCCAATTGAAACAAATATAGGTTTTTTCTCATTTTTTGCCTTTTCAAAAGCATCTTTTCCCCACGGAAACCAATCAACTGGATTGTCTTTATGTTGCTGAAGATACGGTGAATCTTCAAACTTTAATCTATTTCCCAAAACATTTCCTCAACTATAATTTTTAATATAAAAATGAAATTAATCAATATTCTAGTTTGATTTAACTTTATAAAGTGTAGTTGATTATTTTGATAATTTAATCTAAATTTTTTTTTAGTTTATAATTACTTAAATATTATGTGTTGAAAAAATATGAAAAAGGTAGAAAAATGAAAAATAGTATTGAAGCTTTTCAAGAAGCAAAAAAATATATTGTCGGCGGAGTAAATTCTCCAGTTAGAGCTTTTGATAGTGTTGGTGGAACTCCTCCATTTATCGAAAAAGGTGAAAGCGGTTACCTAATCGACATCGACGGAAAAAGATATATCGATTATGTTCAAAGTTGGGGACCTTTAATTTTAGGACATACCGATGAACGAATTCAAAAAGCGGTAATTGAAGCTGTTAGCAAAGGTTTATCTTTCGGAGCTCCAACTCTTGCAGAAACAGAACTTGCTAAAACAATTATCAATCTTTTTGATTCTATTGAACAGATTCGATTTGTAAGTTCAGGGACAGAAGCGGTTATGAGTGCAATCCGTTTAGCTCGTGGTTTTACAGGAAAAGATGATATTGTCAAATTTAAAGGAAATTATCACGGTCATTCTGATTCTCTTTTAGTTCAAGCAGGAAGCGGTGCTACAACTTTTGGAAAACCAAGTTCGTCGGGAGTCCCTGCCGATTTTACAAACCACACCCTTTTAGTAGATTACAACTCTATCGAATCTGTAAAAAAAGCATTTTCTGAAAGTGACAATATTGCCTGTGTAATTATTGAACCGATTGCGGGAAATATGGGTTTAGTTCCTGCTGATAAAAGCTTTTTAGAAGAGTTACAGGTTGTTTGTAAAGAGAATGGAGTTTTACTAATTTTTGATGAGGTTATGAGTGGATTCCGAGCAAGTTTGACAGGAGCTCAAGGAATTACAGGAATTATTCCAGATTTAGTGACTTTTGGAAAAGTTATCGGCGGTGGAATGCCAGTTGGTG
>Ga0256826_1000161_pt1 | contig 36188 bp, 44 predicted proteins | sample CV79metaG_FD_185975 | JGI IMG/M metagenome (GOLD analysis project Ga0256826, IMG submission 185975) | Hydrothermal vent microbial communities from East Pacific Rise, Pacific Ocean - CV79 | ecosystem: Environmental > Aquatic > Marine > Hydrothermal vents | place: Pacific Ocean: East Pacific Rise...
AGTTTTTGATTCATTATTTATAACTATTTGTTTTTTGATAACTCTATTATATTCATCATATATAAGCTTTGTATATACTGGTATTTCATCTAAAGTATGGGAATTTGTTTGTTCAATAATATTTCCAAAATCATCATATGTTGTATCAATATAGACTTCATCTCCATTAAAATCTAATGTTATAGTTTTAATAATCTGATTTAATTTATTTACATATGTAATTTTAGGAAATAAACTATTTTGCTTTGTAGTTATTTTATATAATGCTCCATAAGAATTATCATATTCATATTCATATGTTGTTTCTATACCATTTGCTTGAATTTCTTTTATTTTATTTCCAAAATCATCATACTCATACCTTGTTATTAGCCCATTTTCGTCTATTTTATTTATAATTTGTCCAAAATAATTATAGGTATTTGATATAGTATGATATAGGGTTGACATATCATATACAATATAATGTAACATTATTTTCATCGTTCCCACATCTCGTAATATTAGATAACCCTGATATATTCCAACCTTTTCCAAAATATGAAGTTGAATCAATATTCTGACTATATATAAGATTGATTTTTGGTGTTAGATTTTTATTTCCATTTGGTAGTTGAATTGGTATACTATAATTTAATATACCTTGATTAACAGATATAGCACCATGTATATTAGCAATATTATTATTTGCAAATATGCTTATTAGATATATATTTAAATAAATAAAGTATTTCAAAATTGATTTCATAATAATTCCTTTTAGGAACTTTAACTTAAAATAAATAATAGAAAACTTAAATTAAACTTAATTTTATTACATTTTTATTACATAAATATTACAAATATTTATATCTGTAGACTAAGAAATTAAAAATGACTTTTACTATTTTTATATTATTTATCCAATAACATTATACTTATATCATTTTCTAAATAATTATCTTTGATTTTTATATTTGTACTTAATGTATTACAGTATTTCAAAACTTCTTCGATACTTACATTGTTAAAACTAAGGCTTTTTAGAAAGTTAAATATGAAGCCTTTTTTACTATATAAAAAACATTGTTTTATAAAGGTAAAAACTTCATCTTTTTTAAGAATATTCATAGCTCCGCTACATATATAATAATCTGCATTTATAAGTTCATCTTTTAAAATATTTTTTGTATAAAATTCTAAAGTTGGAAATCTTTTTTTTGCAGGATTTATCATAATATCTTCACAATCAATTCCTATATATTTTAGTGGTAGTTTATTGTTTGATTCTAAATATTTATAATATTCACCAAATCCACATCCAGCATCTACTATAGTTGAAGAGTTTATATTCTTTTTTATAAATTTTGTAAGAATTTCAAATCTTTTATATTGAGTATATTTATTATTCCAATGAACCCCTTGAGCAGAGATCCCATATTCTTTGATAGCTTTTTTATAAAAAGAAGTGTTATTCATATGCTAAATTAAAATAAGTTTAGCAAGTCCAAGGAAACTAAAAAATCCAACTACATCTGTAACTGTCGTAAGAACAACAGAACTTCCAACAGCTGGATCTATATCTAGTTTTTTTAGTACCAATGGAATAAGCGATCCAAACAATCCAGCACAAAGCATAGTAATAATCATAGAAGAAAATATAACAACACCTAACATCATATTTGAAAACCAAAGTGTAGTTAAACTTCCAAGAACAACTGCAAAAATTGTACCATTGAAAATTGCAATAAATACCTCTTTTTTAACTGCATCTTTTTGGTTTGTATTATCAATATCACCTAATGCTAACTGTCTTACCATTACTGCAAGTGTTTGAGTTCCTGCATTACCACCCATTGATGCAACTATTGGCATTAAAATTGCTAGTGCAATAAACTCTTTTAAAACATCATCAAATAATCCAATAACAATAGATGCCAAAATAGCTGTAAAAAGGTTTATAAATAGCCAATAACCCCTTTTTTTACTTGTATTAATAAGATCATCTTCATGCTCAAATTCATCCTTTACCCCAGCTAATTGATACATTTGTTCTGTTGCAGTTTGCCCTACTACATCTAAAATATCATCTGAAGTAATTCTTCCTATTAATCTATTTTTATACCCAGTAACTGCAACAACAGATAAATCATAATCTTCAAACAGTTTTACAACATCTGATATATCATCGTTTGCTTCTACTGATATTGGTTCAAGATATTTATCTTCATTTTTTAATATCTCTTTAAAAGTAAGTGAAAAATCATAAATAATTAAATCTTCAAGGGCAATTGATGCTATTAAACTTGTATCATCATCTACAATAAAAACTTGGTGAATATTCTCTAATTCTCCATTGCCTTTTAATTTTTTTAGTTTTTGTACGGCAGTTGATATTGTTTCATCTAAAGTAGCTGAGAAAAGCTCTGTTTGCATAGATGAACCAGCTTCATTATCTTCATATTTTTTGAGCCAATTAATCTCATCTTGATCTTCTTCATCAAGACCATCCATAATATCATTTGCTTTACTTAAATCAAAATCTTCAATATCTTTAATAATATCTGTAGCATCATCAGTTTCAAGTTCATCAATAGCTTCAGTAAGCTCTTCGATTGATAATGCTTTATAAGCATCATCTCTTATATTTTCTGGTAATTCTAAAAGTACTTCACCTAATATATCATCTCTTATTTCATGTAAAAGTTTATAAAAAAGTTCTTCATCATCTTTTTTTATTTTTTTTAATTTGTATGCTATTTCACTTGAGTGAAGTTCATTTATAGTATCTAAATTTTCTAAATGTGGCATATTAATTCACCTTCTTTTTTTCTTCATTATAATTAATTGGATATGATAATTCAAAAGAATTTATCGTATATTGTTTTTCAGTAGTTTTTGCTTTTTGCTCTAATACTTTTTTAACTTTTTTAATATATGACATATATTTTTTTCTACTTTTACCATATAAAGTTTTCTTAGAATAACTCATAACTCTAGCAGGATTTACTGCTCGACCATTCTTATACAATCCAAAATGTAAATGAGGCCCAGTACTTCTTCCACTTGTCCCTACATATCCTATATGTGTACCTTGCTTAACCCAAGTATTTTTTTTAACTCTACTACTAAACTTCCACATATGAGCATATAATGATTTATATCCACCTGAGTGTCTTATCATTATTGTATTTCCATATCCACCTTTTCTACCTCTAAATATCACTTTTCCTGAAGCAGTTGCGTATATTTTTCGTCCCCTTGGAGCTGCATAATCAATTCCAAGATGGGCAATATATCTTTTTAAAATAGGATGAAATCTTTTATATGTGAACTTACTAGATATTCTTCTATACTTTAAAGGTATTCTAAAAAATACACTTGTAAGACTTTTTCCATTCTTATCATAGTATCTTCCATCACTAGGATTTTGAAATATATACTTAGTTTTCTTATATTTCATTTTAAGCATAGCACCTAAAATCTGAGGTGCTCCAAAATATTTACCCATTCTAATTTTTTGAGTATATTTTATAACAATCTTATCACCCTTATGAAGTCTTCTAAAATTTACAGATTTTTTAAAAGTTCTAACAAATTCATTTGCTAATCTTTTATTTTTAGTCACTTTAATAATATCTTGATAAGGTGTATTTTCAAGACTAATAGTAAGTATTTTTTCAACAGTATCAAAAATAATAGGGATAATTTCAAGAGTATAACTACTGTTATTTTTAAAAATATGTATTTGCATCTCTTCACTAATTGGGATAAGTACATGTTCTAGATTATGATTTTTGTTGTATGTTATTTGATATGTTACACCAGCTTCAATTTCAGAACATAACTCTTTGTCATTCTTTGATAGATTAAAATAGATATCTTTTTGGACATTTTGCTTATTTAAGAATGTTATTAGAGATTCACCTCTTGGCCATATCTCGTTGTTTACAGTATTTGCGAATATAATACTAGTAATAAATAAAATGATAAAAATAATTTTCACGTGATTGTACTCTTTTTGTAACCTGTTTATTACCAATTGAAAAACACAAGTTTTCTTTTAGTATAATATTATACAATAAGGCATCTTAAATTGGACATGAACATTGAAATATATTACACTTACACTAATTTTTATAAGCTCATTATTTTCTAATTCTACACTTGTGGATATTTATAGAGAACATGGAATAAATGCTGTAGAAAAAATACTAAACGAATCACTAAGTAAAAAATCATACTGGGATAATTTCCTAAAAAATAAAGATTTATCAAATGGATACTATGAATCTATAAATAACATATTAGTTTGCTCAAAAAATACTCAAAATATAGCTATATATGATACAAAATCTAATAATAAACTTCTTTATAGTTCAAAAGTTATTACAGGTGAAAAAGATGGAAATAAGCAAAAAGAAGGTGATTTAAAAACACCTTTAGGAGCTTATAAACTTACAAAAAAACTAACTAGATTAGATCCTTTTTATGGTCCTATGGCATTAGTTACCTCTTATCCAAATAGATTTGATAAATCAAAAAATAAAACAGGCTCAGGGATATGGATACATGGTGTTCCTAAAGATAAAAAAAGGAATCCTTATACTAAAGGATGTATTGCTTTAGATAATGATAATTTAAAAGAATTATATGCTAAAATAGATATGAAAAAATCTTTACTTATTATAAAAGATGAAAAAAAGAGTTTAAGCTCTAAAGAAGATATTAGTACAATCCTAGCTCAGCTTTTTTCATGGAAACAAGCATGGACTAATAGTGATTTAAAAAAATATTTATCTTTTTATAGTAAAGATTTTAAAAAATCAAATGGCACAGGTATAAAAAGATTTAAAAACTACAAAAAAAGAGTTTTTGCAAAAAATGAAGAAAAAATAATTATATTTTCAAAAATAAATATTATACCATATCCAAATGATTTAAATAAAAATATATATAAAGTAACTTTATTTGAGAAATATCATGCTAAGTCATATCAATTTATAGGAAATAAAGAACTTTATTTAGAACTAATCAATGGTAAAATAAAAATATTATTTGAAGGTTAATGTATAACTTTATACCTTTAAAGTAAGTGCAACCTCATCACATATTGGAAAATGTTTGCACTTAATACAATCTGCCCATATTTTTGGATCTGGAATTGTAGCTTTTTCAATAACCTCAAACCCAAACTTTTCAAATAATTTTGCTTGATATGTAAGGACAAGTAATTCAGAAAGATTTATATCTTTTGCTTCTTTAAGACACAAACTAATAAGCTCTTTTCCTATCCCTTGACCTCTTAAATTTTGTGCTACAACTAAAGATCGAATTTCTGCTAATATTGGAGTATGTATATGTAATGCAACAAATCCTACTAAAATATCATCTTTATAAGCAACTGTATAAGATCTTATTGTTGTTGCCATCTCTGATTCATTTCTTACTAGAATATTTCCATTTTCAACATCTTGCAAAACTAAGTTTTGCATATTTTTAATATCTTTAACTGTTGGTTTTACAAACTTTATCATTAGTTTATATTAAACTCATCTTCATATTCTATTTCAGGAAGTGTTGGTGCATTTTCACCAAAAAGATATGTAGCAATTTTACTTTCAAGTTTATCAATTCCTCTTTTTTTAAGGTTTGATATAAAAATACCATCTGGATTTTTAGCTCTTAGTTTATGTAAATCAGCTTGTTTTAGTTTATCTGTTTTTGTAAAAACATCAATTATTAGCTGATCTCCTCTTTTAATATGATTTAAAAACTTATCAACACTTTTATCAATTTCTAAATCGACATGCCGTGAATCAATAAGATGTACAAATATTTGTAAAGATGGTCTTTTTTCTAAAAATTCTGTTAAGTTTCTATGCCAGTCTTTTTTTATAGATTTTGATACCCTTGCATATCCAAATCCAGGAAGATCGACAAATCTTGCATATCTATCTTCTACTTCTTCATTTTGTCTATCTTTAAACCTTACATCAAAATAGTTTATAAGTTGAGTTTTTCCTGGAGTACTTGATGATTTTGCAAGCCCTTTTCTTTTGGATAATGAGTTAAGTAAAGAACTCTTACCAACATTACTTCTACCTAAAAATGCAATCTCTGCAACATCTGGACTTGGTGAATCTTCTATACTTTGAGCTGATTCTTTAAAGCTTGCTTCTACTATATTCATAAGCTAATATCCTTATTTTGTTTTCATTTTAAATTTAAATTTCACAGGTTGGTTTTTCTTACCTTCTATTCTTGTGTGACCTGTTTTTTCATTTATATATATTTTTTCACCACTTAACGTTTTTGAAGCATTTCTATCTTCAAGATATGCATTTCCAATAATAATATACAATAACTTATCAATATCATAATTTACTTCATTTCCATTTCCTATAAGTAAAGTATCTGGTCTTTTTAAAGTAAAAGATACATTTCCAGTAGCTAAATATTGTTTAGCTACTGTTTCATTTAAATCATTTATTTTTGTATGTACAATTAGTTTTTGACATACTAATGTATCTTCACCTTTTACCATAGAAACGTTACCATTAAAAGTGATAATATTTTCTTTTTGATTTGCGACAAATGAATCTGCTTGAATATCAACATCAACCTCTGTTGCAAACATATTTACAATTATAAATAAAACTATTATAATTTTTTTCATTTAACTTTATCCTTCACTTTTAACTTAAAATGTGTATTTTTAGCTTTTATAATTGAATTAAGAGAATCAAAATATAAATTATCTCCACTTAATTGACTATCATTATAACTTAACACAAAATCTACATTGTTTTTTGCAATTTTTAAAATACTATCATATTCTATATAATCACTAGTAATTCTTGATACATCTCCATGAGAAATACTTACACTTTGATACAATTTATATATATTATCTTTTTTTAAAATATACTCAGCATTTATATTATCTGAACTATTTATATCATTTCTTACAACAATTGTAGCATCATATAGTTCATCTCTATCTTTATAATTTAAAGCTTGTCTTGACTGAACTATTTTACTTATCTCTTTTTCATTTATATCATACATAATAGAGTCTTCAAAAACAACAAGTGGTATATTTACATATTGTTTTTTTTGAACTTTTTGTTCCACTTTCATATTTGTAAAAAAAATAGAAAATGCTATGATTGAAATTACAAAGATATTTATTGCCATAGTTTTAGTATTGCATCCTCATTATTTTCATATTTTAAGATATATTCAACCATCTCACGAATAGCTCCATCTCCACCTTTTTTAGTACAAACAACATTTACTAAGTTTTTAATATCATCAACTGCATCAGCAGGACAAAATGATAGAGCTGATTTTTTTAACATTTTATAATCATTTAAATCATCCCCAATACTTGCAACATTTTCAAATGTAAGATTTTCTTGAGTTAAAATATTTTGTAAAACATCATCTTTATTATGTACCCCTTGGTAAATAAATTGAACACCTAATTCTTCTGCTCTTCTTTGAACAATAGGACTTTTTCTACCCGTAATAATTGCAATTTTTAAATTTAATTTTTTTGTCCAAGAAGCTATTGCCATTCCATCTTTAACATTAAATGTTTTAGATTCTAATCCATTTGCATCAAATGTTAAATTTCCATTTGTCATAGTCCCGTCAACATCAAGTACAAGAAGTTTTATCATTATAAAATACCTTTTGTACTAGGTATTCCTATTTTAGTATTAGGAACCAATGCTCTTCTTAAGGCAACTGCAAAAGCTTTAAATGTAGCTTCAATAATATGATGTTTATTTTTACCTCTTTGTTGAATTAAATGGCAAGTGATCCCTGCATTTAATACAACTGCATGAAAGAATTCTTCAGCAAGTTCAACATCAAATGTTCCAACTTTTCCAAAAATATCATTTTCATATACTAAGTAAGGACGATTTGATAAATCTAAATCACATTGTACAGATGCTTCATCCATAACAACAGTTGCATTTCCATATCTTTCAACTTCCCTTATAGGAAAAATCTCTTTTTTAAGCGCTTGTCCTATTACAATTCCACAATCTTCAACACTATGGTGATCATCAATATGAGTATCTCCATTACAAGTTATATCAATAGAGATACCACTATGCTTGCTTAAAGCTTCAAGCATATGATCAAAAAAACCAACACCTGTATTTATTGATGTGTTAGAATTATTCTCAATATCTAAAGTACAATTTATTTGTGTTTCTTTTGTTTGTCTACTAATTTGTGTCATTTTATTTTCCTTTTATTGAGCTACTATCATTGCTGAATCTAAGCCATTTTGTTTTTTAAAGTCTATTGCTTCATTTTGAGATCTAAATCCACTTATCCAAACTCTATTTAATCTTTGTCCGTTTAATGTAGTTTGTTTAATAATTGCCTTATACTCTCCATCTAAAATAAGTGTATTAAACTTTCTTTGCGTTGATTTAGCACCACCTAATTTTGCAAATGCCCCAACTTGTACAAAATAATTTGTTGTTGCAACTACTGCATTTCTCTCTTTGGCTGTTCTTGCAATTTTACCATTAAATCCAATTACAGTAATTTTAATATGTGCAGTTCCTTTTTTAACCATATCAATTTCATGTGCAGCTTTATTTGATAAATCAATTATCCTTCCACTTACAAAGGGTCCTCTATCATTTATCCTTACAATTGTTGATTTTCCATTATCTTTATTATAAACTTTTACCATAGTATTCATAGGAAGTGTTTTTGATGCAGCAGTTGAAGCATGCATATTGTATATCTCACCATTTGAAGTTAATTTAGCATGAAAATTTGGTCCATACCATGAAGCAATTCCGGTATATGAAACTCCTATTTTAGTAGTTGTAGGATAGTACCTTTTCCCTGCAATTACATATGAACGCATTGTAGCTCTATGCATCGCTTTAGAATTTCTAATTTTTTGATTTTCAATCTTTTTATATGAAGAAGATTGATAATAAGATGAATTGTAAGATTTTTTACTACATCCACTTACAAAAAATACTAACGATATTGCAATAATAACTTTACTTAAATTTAATAACAATTTTATCTCCTACTCTTATCATACTAGTTGCTAGCTTATTATCTTTTATTATTCTTTTTAAAGGTACTTTAAAATTTCTTGCAATTTTTCCAAGAGTATCACCCCTTTTTACAATATAATTTTTTGGCCTTTTATAAATATCAGGGTCTATTGGTATTATTAACTGCTGATTTACACTTAAAAAATTACTTTTTAAATGGTTAAACCTTTTTATTAATTTGTAATTAACTCCATAAATTTGACCAATACTATGTAAACTTTGCCCTCTTTTTACAATATGAAATTCAAATATATTTGGTTTAATTGATTTTATATTTGCATTAAATCTTGCAAGTTGAGAATAAGGGATATATATATCATATTTTTTTTCTTCAGGTGGAATAATATTTCTTTTAATATGTGGATTTAAGTACATTATCTCTTTTTTTGATACACCAATTACATCTGCAATATTTTTAAGTAGTAATCCACCTTTTACTTGAACTGTTGCAATTGGTGCAGATATACCTCTATTTAAAAGGTGATTATTCTCATCTTTCATCAAATAATCACTATTATTCATCATTGCTAAAGAGATTATTTTTCTTATATAATCTCTACTTTCACTAGGAATATATTGTCTTCTTAATCCTCTTTGTTCTATTAGAAGTTCATCAATATCTGGTTTATAATCCCATTTTTTAACTACTTTATATATTTTATAGATCTCTTTAAACTTTACCCTTTTCTCTTGGTAATTTTTAATTGTTCTTCTATATTTTCTAATTGTTTTATCTTTTTTACAAGCATGATCTTCACAATACATATCAAGTGTTGCTCTTGTAATTCCTTCTATTACCCTACCCTCTCCACAATTGTAAGATAAAGCTGCAAGATACCATTTATTAAACATTTTATGTAATCTATTTAAGTATTCTGTTGCTGCTTGAGTTGATTTTACTATATCCATTCTCTCATCAATATATTCATTTATCTCTAATCCATATATTTTACTAGTAGATGGTATAAATTGCCAAACCCCCATAGCTCTTCTATGTGATTTTGCTTTTAAGATAAAGTTTGATTCAGCCATAGCTAGAAATAAAAAGGCATCAGGGATATTATTTTGTTTAAGTACCATTTTTATTTGTGGTATAAATAATTCTGCTTTATTTAGCTTCTTTGTATATGTACTTTCATATCGTTTTACAAATTTTTTATAAAATTTTTGAAAATTAGGATCTGTTATAAATGTACTATCTATATCTAGTTCATTTAGTATTTTTAAATCTTGTTGAACAAATCCATTACCTACAAGAGATGCAAATATTGTATTTTTTAGTAAGATTACGGCAAAAAGAATTTTTTTCAATAAATACCCTATATAATTATTTTATAATAAATATTAAACATTTATTACATTTATCTTATATTATAACATAATCTTTATATAAGTGTTATTAGGGATATTTTTAAAAAGATTTTTTAAGTTTTGTTATTATTTTGTAAAATTAAAGTGAATATTTTTTGAAGTGGTGGGTCCAGAAGGATTCGAACCTTCGACCACTCGGTTATGAGCCGAGTGCTCTAACCAACTGAGCTATGGACCCATAAAAAGGTTCAGTTGATTTAAGTTTGGTATTATAACCGACTTTAAATAAAAAGTCAATAAGATAAGCTATAAATTTTAAAATTCTTTAAAAAAGCCAAGAGAAAGTATGATATACTCTTTTTATGAAAGAGATATATTTTATTACTGCAACAAATACAGATATTGGAAAAACCAAAGCTTGTGAGATTTTTTTAAAAAAATTTGCAAAAGATGGTAAAAAAGTTGGTTATTTAAAACCAATTGAAACAGGTGTAGATACACAACCTTTAGATGGTACACTTTTACTAAATCTTACAAAAGAATTAAATCCATCTTTTGAAGTGAGTATAGATGATGCAGTACCATTTCAATTTAAACTCCCAGCAGCTCCTTTTGTTGCATCAAATGGAAAGAATATAGATATAAAAATTATACAAAACAAAATTCAAGAACTTTTACAATTTTGTGATGTACTTATTATTGAAGGGGCTGGAGGATTGATGGTACCTATTAATAAAAACTATTTTATGTATGATTTAATAAAAGATATTAATCCGACAAAAACTATATTAGTTTGCCCATCTTACCTTGGAAGTATAAATGATACGCTATTATCTCAAAATTTATTAAATCAAAAAAAGATAAAATATGATTGGTATATAAACCTTTTTAAAGATAAAAAAGAGTTTGAAAATATCACTTTGCCATTTTATAAAGCATATTTTGGTAAAATAAGATATCTACAAGATATATAAAAAACCTAAGGTACTAAATGAAATTAATATTAACATTTTTTTTAACATTTTTATTTGTAAATGCAAGTCAATTTGAACAAAAAGAATTACCACTTTTTAATGTAAATAAAAAAACAGCAACAATAAATATAGGATCTCTAACAATTGGTCAAAGTGGTGTAGTAATACATAAGTTTAACAATAATAGATCGATAATATTAACAAAAGCTATTGTCACAAAAACAAATGTGCAAAATTCAACAATCACATTTGACGATTCCAATATCATAAAACAAGAAGCATTGCCACGTACAAATGTAAAGCCATCAAATAAAGATTTATTTTTACTTAACCATTTATGGTCAACAACTCTTTTAATAACTCCAAATTTTGAAGCAAAACAAAAAATCACTACTGCTTATTATAAAAATAATTTTATAGATACTGATATATTTGCGGCATGGTTAAAAATAAATTCTACTCCAGTTCCAAATAAAGATGATTTTCAAAAATTTACATCTTACAATAATATAGGGACAATATTTATCCAACTAGAAAATCAATTATATATTGTAGATGCTGTATCTTTTAAAGTTTTAGAGCAAAGAAAGATAAAAATAGAAGATAAAAAAATGCAAGTGCCATTTTTTTCTAACGTGCAAGATATTACAAAAGGTGTATTTAGCTGGTTTTCACCTTCAAAAATTGATAACTATGACAAATACTACAAAAACCTAATAGGGATAAAAAATGATTGATAATAAACACTTAGACTACTTTAAAAATATTGTAGGATCTGAAAATGTAAAAAGTGATAAAGCACATATGATTGCATACTCTTATGATGCTACAAGAACTAGATTTGAACCTGATGCTGTTGTATTTCCAAAAGATAAACACGATGTTTCAAAAGTTTTAAAATATTGTAATGATAATTTAATAGTAATAGTTCCAAGAGGTGCAGGAAGTGGATTTACTGGTGGGGCATTACCTGCAAGTGGTGGTATTTTAATATCTATGGAAAGATATATGAATAAGCTAATTGAAATAGATATGGATAATATGTTAGCAGTTGTTCAACCAGGACTTATAAATATGGAACTTCAAAAAGCAGCAGAACAAGTTGGATTATTTTATCCTCCAGATCCTGCTAGTGAAGAATACTCTACTTTAGGTGGAAATGTAAGTGAAAATGCTGGTGGTATGAGAGCTGCTAAGTATGGAATTACAAAAGATTATGTTATGGCTATGGAAGCTGTTTTACCAAATGGTGAAATTATAAAAGCTGGTAAAAAAACTATCAAAGATGTTGCAGGATTTAATATAGCTGGAATACTTACAGGTAGTGAAGGTACTTTAGCAATTATTACAGAGATTACTTTAAAACTTATTCCAAAACCAAAACACAAAAAAACTTATATGGGAATTTTTCCTGATGTAAATTCTGCTATGAATGCTGTATTTAAATCTCTTAGTAGTGGAGCAAATCCTGTTGCTATGGAATTTTTAGATGCACTTTGTATAGAAGCATTAAAAGAAAAATTAAATGTTGATTTACCTAGCTGGGCTGGAGCAGTTCTTATAGGTGATGTTGATGGTAACTTAGAAGATGAGATTACTTTCCAACTTGATATTTTAAAAAAATCATTTAAAGAAAATGGAAGCAAAGAGTTTAGAATTGCACAAAATGACACTGAAGCAAAAGAGTTATGGTTTGCAAGAAAAAATGCATCACCAGCTGTTACAATATTTGGAACTAAAAAACTAAATGAAGATATATCAGTACCTAGATCTATGCTTCCAAAAGCTTTAGAAAATATCTATGCTATTGGTGAAAAGTATGGATTTAAAGTTCCATGTTTTGGACATAGTGGTGATGGAAATATTCATGTAAATGTAATGGTACCCGATAAAAATGATGAAAAACAAATGCATGATGGTCATAAAGCTATTGAAGAGATTTTTCAAATGGTAGTTGATATGGGTGGAACACTTAGTGGTGAACATGGTATTGGTACTGCTAAAGCCCCATTTATGGGGATTGCTTTTAGTGATGCTGAAATGGATTTATTTAGGGCAGTTAAAAAAGCATTCGATCCGAACAACATATTAAACCCAAATAAAATGGGTTTATAATAGTTCTTTTAGTTTCTATTAGCCTAGAAGCACAAAACTTGTTTAGTCATTTACTAAAGTAAACTCCTGCTCAAGTTTTGCACTTCTAGACTAAGATAATTCAAAAATAAATATTATAAATTAAATATTATAAATACAGACTATAAACTAAAAGTTATATACTTTATAAAATAAACAAAGGCTCTTTTTGAGAAATAAAATTAAACATATTATAAACTTTTTTAATGATGATACTTTGTATTATTCTGCAAGTTTAAGTTTTTTTACAATATTTTCTATTCTACCTATTTTAGCTTTATTACTTGTAGTAATGTCTTCATCTCCTGTATTCTCCTCAAATATTGATATTTTGATGCTTTATGTTATGGACTTTATAAATCCTACCCATTCTCAAGATGTTACAAATGCAATTACTAAGTTTCTTGCAAATATTAATGACTTAGGGAACTTAGGTATTTTTTATCTTATTTTTGTTTTTACTATGTTTTTTAAAGATTATGAATATATAGTTAGTAAAATACATCAAACTAAAAAACGTTCATTTATGGCTTTAGTATTTTTATATATTAGTTTTTTACTTCTTATTCCTATTACTTTTGTTTTATTTGCATCAATTAGTGCTCTTTTTACCAATGCTATTTTACAAGTTATTCTTAGCTCTACTTTTGGATTATTTATTTTTACTATACTATTTAAAATTTCAGTAAATAAGCATATTACAATAAAAGCATCATTTATTTCAGCATTTTTAACTTTAATAGTTTTAAAAATAACTCAATCACTATTTATATATTATGTTTTATATAATACCACTTATTCTACAATATATGGAACATTGAGTATAATGCTTTTTATGTTTTTATGGATATACATATCATGGACTATATATCTATATGGAATAAAACTTTGCCATAAATTAAATAAGCAGGATAATAACAATGCCTTATAAAATATTATTATTTTTACTAGTATCAACTATTACACTTTTTGCAGCTGATGCTGCACCTCTAATCAACTTAAGTGTAGCACAAGTTGAAGAACCTGAACAATTTGTAAAAACAATAAATATTGCAATAATACTTGCACTTTTTGTTCTTGCACCTTCACTTCTTCTTATGGCTACAAGTTTTACAAGACTTCTAATAGTATTTGGACTTTTAAGACAAGCGATGGGACTACAACAATCTCCACCAAATCAAGTAATAGTATCACTTTCACTAATACTAACTTTTTTTATTATGCAACCATATGCAGATGTAGCGTGGAATAAAGGAATCAAACCATATATGGATAAAACAATTCCATATGATGTAGCACTTGAAGAGAGTATTAGTCCTTTTAAAAAATTTATGGTAAAAAATACAAGGGAAAAAGATTTAGCACTTTTCTATAGAATAAGTGGAAAACCAAATCCAAAAAATATAAAAGATATTTCAATAATAACTCTAATGCCAGCATTTGTAATAAGTGAGCTTAGAACTGCTTTTGAGATAGGTTTTTTAATATTTTTACCATTTTTAGTTATAGATATTATTGTGGCCTCCATTCTTATGTCATTAGGAATGATGATGCTTCCACCAGTGATGATATCCTTACCTATAAAACTGGTCTTTTTTATCATCATTGATGGGTGGCATGTGATTATTGGGAATCTTGCCCAATCATTTAAATAAGGAAATTTAAATGATTGGTATAGATATAACTGTAATATCTCGTATAGAAAAGCTAATAAATAAATGGGGAGAGAAGTCACTTAAAAGATTTTTATCACCTAAAGAGATAGCTTTAGGAAAAAGCACTTCTACTTATGCTGGTTTTTGGGCTGCTAAAGAAGCAGCTAGTAAAGCTATAGGTACAGGTATTGGCTCAAAGTGTTCTTTTCATGATATTAAAATCAAAAAATCAAGTTTGGGTCAACCACTTATAAAGTACAAAAAGCATTTAAGAAAAAAATACAATATTAAATCATCGCATTTAAGTATCACTCACGATGGTGGATTTGCAATTGCAGTTGTAACAAATACTTTAAAATGATACTATTTTTTAAAAAATTATTTTATATAGCAATTATGTTATTAATCATATCTTTGATATCTTTTATAGCAGTTCATCTTGCACCAAATAGCTTTTTTGCATCAGGTGAATTAAATCCAAATATTACAAAAGAATCAATAGAACAACTAAAAGAGATATATAATCTAAATCAACCTTTACATATACAGTTTATATCATGGGTTCAAAATATAATTCAACTAGATTTTGGGATATCATTTTCTTCAGGTGAGCAGGTAAAAGATGAGATAATATCAAGAATACCAATAACACTAACTATAAATCTTATAAGTATGTTTCTTATCTTTATAGTATCTCTATACTTAGGGATTAAAGCAGCTATAAATCAAAATAGTACATTTGATAAGATTATTCAACAACTATCAATATTAAGCTTTGCTATGCCCTCTTTTTACCTTGCTCTTATACTAATATTTGTATTTTCTATATCTTTAGAAGTTTTACCACTTACGGGAATTACCAGTGATGATTCACTTACTGGATTTGCTTATATACAAGATGTAGCAAAACATCTTATTTTACCTATTTTTGTAATAATATTTGGAGGAATTGGAAGTTTAACTTTATATATTCGTTCACTTACAATAGAGATTTTAAAAACAGATTATATTTTTTGGGCAAAAGCAAGAGGGATTGAAAATAAAAAGATTCTAAGATATTATATCTTACCAAATCTATATCCAACAGTTATAACACTACTTGGACTTTCACTTCCAGGAATAATAGGAGGTAGCGTAATACTTGAAACAATTTTTAGTATTGATGGTATGGGGCTACTTTTTTTCCAATCAGCACTTAGTCATGATTATCCTGTAGTTATGGGGATACTTATAATTGGAGCTTTTTTAACACTTATTGGAAATATGATTGCGGATTTAGTTTTATTAAAATTAAATCCAAGTATGAAATAATATTTACTTATATTTAGATATAATAATTATAATATAAAATAAAGGTGGAAATATGATGTGTTTAATAGTAAAAAACCAAAAAGCATTTAAAAGTGGTCAGTTTAAAAAGAAACTATTTTCTTTTGATAAGTTTGATCCTAAAAATCTTCCTTTACCTCCTTCTATTGAGAATATCAATGATAAAGACTTATATAATATCATTCCAAAAATTGTTGAAAAATATAGAAAAAATAACTATATTACATTTGAGAGAGAAGAATTAGAAGAGATGAAAGATTGGAATGATCTGGAGATATTACTTCTTTTAAAATTTTATAAAAATTCTTGGAGTTTTGAAATTCCTGATGGGAAAGATTTTTTCCCAAGTTTTACATTTACTTACAATATTGCTCCATTAAAAAAACAAATTGATAAAATTGTGGGATATTGTTATGATAAGATTGAACCAGATACTTCAAAAGAAATTTTACAAAAAAGTACAAGCTATTCTGCTTTAGAAGTTACATATTTACTTCACTATTTTGTAATCACACATCCAGATTATAAAGACCCAGATGAAAAAGAGGATGAGTTTTAAATCATCCTCCCCCTACAAATTGTAATAATTCTATTTTATCTTCATTTTTAGGGATATAAACTGGCCAATTTTCTTTTTTAACTATATCCATATTAACAGCACATGCCATCACTTTATCTTCTATTTTTAAATCTTTGATTATTTTTTCTAAACTAAGTCCATTTTCAAAAGTTTTATTTTCGCCGTTTATTATTAAATTCAATTTTTTTCCTTATATTGTAAAATCATTTTTTACTTGATCCACTAAAATATTAATTTTTCGCAAAAGATCTTTATTTGTAGTGCTATTTTTTAAACTATCTATATTTAAAAGCATCTTAGCAAATTTAGCTTTAACTGCACTTGGAATTTGTTTTTTAGATTTTATATAAATATTGCCATAAGATAAAAGTAAATGTACTGTTTTTATATCATTTAATAAAGCTGAATAAGTAATCGGAAGTATTCCAAAACCATCTGAAACATTTAATACATCATTGTTTTTTAGATATATTAATTTTACAATTTCACTATTTTTACTCAACACTGCATAATGAGCAAAAGTACGTCCTTGCTTATCTTTTGTATCATACTTAAAGTTTGATAACTCTATTAAATCTTCAAAAAGTTTAGGTAATGAATCTTTTTTTAGTATTTTAGAAAAAATATTTTTCCCATCACTATCTTGCATATTTATATCTACATGTAAATTTATCATACCAAGTATTACCATTCTAAAATTTTCAAAATATTCATTTAATTCAAATACACTTAAAACATATCTATAAAATATATTATTTTTATTTTCATCAAGTGAGTTTATATCAAATCCGTTTGATATGTATAAAGAAAACAAATCATAATGTCCATTTAATAATGGTTCAAAAAATAAAGGCTGATTATGTGAATCTTTATTTGTTAAAGATATTTTACTATTTTCTAAAATAGCTTTAAGTACTAAAATATATCTTCCATTTTCTTTATAATATTTTAAATATTTTTCATTTGTAAGTTCTTGATATTTTGAATTATGTAATATAAAAGTATTTAATATCTCTAATACATCAAATAAATCATCATTTTTAATACTAGCATCTGCACCATATTGTAAAAGCAATAATATAATATCAATAGAATCAATCCCTATATAACATGCAAGTAATAATGGTGTTTGATATAAGTTATTTTGCTTATTTATATCAATTTCTTCATTTAATAAAAAAGCACATCCATTATAATTATTGTTTCTTACTGCATCAAAAAGTGAATTTTCACCATCATCATTTATTGCATTTATATCTATACCTTTAGATACTAGATTTTTTGCCATTTTTAGTAAAGAATCTCTCCTTTGTTTTTCGTCATCAGGAAGTTTATAAAATACACTTAATGCTTCCATTAAAATTGTATTATTATTTTTCACTGTTGCATTTATATTACAACCATTAGAAAGTGCAACATCTAAAAGCTTTGATCCTTCTATCCCTTTAATTGCAGTATGGTAAAGTAAATTTTGACCATTTTTATCACATATACTAGGATCAGCACCATTTTGAATAAGTTTTATACATAAATCTTCATTATTTAAAGCTTCTTCTTTATGTAAGATTGTTTCCCCTGATGAATCAACAGTATTAAGAGATATATTATCAACTTTTAGAAGTGATTCTATAATATTTTCACAACCATATGAGATTGCATCAAACATTACATCTCTATTGTTATTGTCTTTATTATTGATATCTATTTGATTTTTTATTAGCTTTTGTGCAACATTTGCATTTCCATTTAATACTGCATTTTGTAGTAGTGATCTACCATCTTTATCAATTTGATTTATATTTATATCTTTTGATTTTAAAATCTCTTCTATTATAAAATGATTATGACTACTGATAGCTAAAACAATCACCTCTTCATCATTAATATTTTTTAAATTTAGATCAATATTTTTTGAGATTAGGTATTTTACTGCATCTATTTTATTTTTTAAAATAGCTAAATGCAAAAAAGTTTCCCCTTTATTATTTTGATAATTTATGGAAAACTTTTTTGAATTCAAAATCTTATCCAATAACTGAATATCTAGTTTGTCTTTACTTAACTCTTGCATAAAAGATGCAGGAGTTATAACAAATTTATTCAGTATTGCATCAAACATCTATTTTATATATGCTTTAATAATTTTTTGAGTTTCAAGTGGTCTACTTCCTCTACCTACTCTTACATTTTCAAGCTTTTTTACTACTGCATAACTTTGTTTATCTTTTACATATCCAAAAATTGTATGCTTACCATTTAACCATCTAGTTTCAACAGTTGTTATAAAAAACTGGCTTCCATTTGTATTTGGTCCTGCATTTGCCATAGCTAATACCCCTGGTCTATTAAACTGAGCTTTTGGATTAAACTCATCTTTAAATTTGCCACCCCATAAAGATTTACCACCTCTACCAGTTCCTGTTGGATCTCCACCTTGAATCATAAAATTTTTTATAATTCTATGAAATATAATTCCATTATAATAACCTTTTTTAATTAACCCTACAAAATTTTCAACAGTTTTAGGTGCTAAGTCAGATCTTAACTCTAATTCAATATTTCCTTGTGTAGTTTCAAATACTGCAATTTGATTTGCAAATACTATGTTGCATAATAATGCAATTCCAAATATAATTTTTTTCACTTTTTTCCCTTATGTGTTATTAATTAATATAATATCAAAAAAACAATTAATAGCTAAGAATAGTAATTTTTTTGTATCTTCACATTGATTTTTCAGCAACATATTAACTTATATTTATTATAATGAGAATTAATATTATCAGGGAAGAAAATGGAAAAAAAGCAATTTTTGGATAAATATCCAATACAATCATTAAAAATTACAAAAGAACAAACTACCTATAACAATGTTGATGAAATTATCAACTACTTAAAAAATGTTATAAACAATCACAAAATTGCAACTTATATCTCTACATTTGAACATTATGCTCATACAAAATCTATTGATGGAAAAATTCAAGAAGATATAAAAGATGCACAAAATATAATCTTTTGTTTTGGCGCAGCTATACCAAATAGTGAAATTTTAGCAATTAGACCAAGAAGTATAGGAATATGTGAATATGAAAATCATTTTTCTATTAATTTTATGGATGCTCCAAAAGAAGAACTTACAATGCTAATGACTAAATGGGTTAAAGATATAAAAAATAAAGGCTAAATTATGAATGAAGTAAATACTGCTTGTGATAATGTTTTATGTGTGAAAAGAAAATTATGCTACAGATTCTTAATGTTCAAAAATGGTGAATCAAACTTTAAAACATTTAATGGCAATGCAAAAAAAGGTTGCGAAAAATTTATAGAAATAAATAAACAATAACAAAAATTTAGATAGAATCTAGTATTAAATAACTAAAGGTACACTTATGAATATCAAAAAGCTCATAAAAGGTAATAAAAGATTTAGAAAAGCTCAATTTACTAAATATAAAGATGACTTTAAAACTCTAGTAGAACATGGGCAAAAACCAAATATTTTATTTATTGGATGTAGTGATAGTAGAGTTGTACCAGATTTAATAGTAGATAGTAAACCAGGTGATATGTTTTTATTACGAAATATTGGAAACTTTGTACCACCATTTAAGGAAGATGTCGATTTTCATGGTGTTAGTGCAGTTATTCAATATGCAGTTTCTGTTTTAAAAGTAAAAGATATTATTGTTTGTGGACATACACATTGTGGTGCTTGTGCATCACTTTATGAAGATTTATCAGATAACAAAAAACTTATTCATGTAAAAAAATGGCTAGAGCTTGGTCAAAAAGCAAAAGAATATGCACTTTTAAACTTATTAAATAAAAAATCCTCAAAAGAAGAACTTCTAAGAACAACTGAAAAAATATCAGTTACATATCAACTAGAAAATCTACTAACATATCCTGAAGTTGTAAAAAGAATCAAAAAAAATAAACTTGCAATTCATGGTTGGTTTTATGATATAGAAGATGGTTCAATTGAAGTTTACAATCACAAAAAGAATTCATATAAAAAATTAACATAGATTTTTGTGTATATTTTATATACATAAAAATATACTATTAGTAAACATATGTTAATATACACCCAATTTAAAAATAAGGGTTTATATGCAAAGATTTATTACAAAATCACCTTCATCAATAAAAATATTAAAATCTGCAAAATTATCTTCATCTTTACCTGTAAATACGCTAATTTATGGAGAAGCAGGTGTTGGAAAAAAATTAATTACTTCAGAGATACTTGTATCAAGTACTGCAATAAATGCAAAAGAATTAGAAAAAGCCATTATAGATAAACAGATAAATTTGAAAGAATTTACATCTTTAATAGTTTATGATATACACTTAGTAATCAATCTTGATGAGTTTTTAGAATCTTTGAAAAATATAAAAATAGTAGCAACATCTTTACATAAACATGAAAAATATACAACACAATTTGCAATTAAAATTGAAATACCATCTTTAGAGCAAAGAAGTGAAGATTTAGAAGAGATTATTGAAACATATATAAATGAAGCATCACAGATATATAAATCATCAAATAAAGTTAAAGCAAAAGATATAAATATAGATTTAAGTGGAAATGGAATTACATTAAAGCAATCAATATATAAAGCAATATTATTAAAATCTATTACAAAACAAGAGATGATGGATACATTTGAAGCATATATGTATACACAACTAAAAGATGGAAAAACATATAAACAACTTCTAGAGATATTTGAAATCCCACTTTTAATATCTGCAAAAAAAGCTTTTAAGTCTCAACTTCAAATGGCAAATAAACTAGTAATAAATAGAATAACACTTAGAAAAAAACTACATAAATATTTTGGAGAAGCATAATGAACTTTTATGAAGAACTAATAGAAAATGATCTAAATCCATTTATACTTTTTAATTCAAATGGTAAAATGAAAAATTTCAATAAAGAAGCTGAGTTTTTATTTAATTTTGTATCACCAAAAGAGCTATTTGATTTAGCAGTTTCATATGCAAGTACTACATTTGGTTTTAAAAGAGAGTTTATAACACTAAAATATGATAAGCAATCTTTTTATGCAATATTAATTGGATATGTAAATGAAGATGAAATTGCTATTAGACTCTATAAAGAGATTACTATTCAAGAACCTATTAAAATAGATAATAATTTCCAAGAAACAAATATATTTACACTTATTGAACTATCAAAATCAACAACTCTAATAAATAGCGATCTTAAAATCGAAGAGATATATGATGTATCAATTCCAGAGTTAAAACTAAATATAAATCAATTCTTAGTAAGTATGAATTCTATTTTTGAACAACTTAGCTCCTTAGAACAAATTATATTAAAAGTATTTATAAAAACAGGAGAATATGAGATAATTGATAATAAAAAATTTAATCTTATAAATATAGAATTTACATCAAATGAAAAAATAATATTTGAAGATATTCATAATTCAAACACTACAAATATATATTTTTCAAGAAATAAAATAAAAGTTGAAGTACCTTTGATAATTTAATTTTTTATTTTATTGTAAAGTAATCCAACATATTCATGCCAAGCTCTACTTGTTCGGTATGCATCATATCCATTTATAAAAGATAATCCTCTATCGTTTGGTTTTATTAAATAATCAGTTGCACTAACTATTGGATAAAGCCCTGCACTATTAAATATTTGCAATGATCTTGGCATATGATATGCTGATGTAATAAGTATAAACTTTTCATTTTTCAACATCTTTTTAATTAAAAGTGCTTCTTCTTTTGTATCTTTAGGAGTTGAATTAATAATAATATCATCTTTTTTAACACCTGAATCAATTAATAATTTAGCAGTTTTATTTGCACCACTAATTTTACCTTTAAAAGAATATCCAGATGTAATTATTTTACTATTAGCAATTATATGATAAAGTCTTAAAGCTTCCCAAGCTCTTGCGTATCTATCTCCACCTAAAAGAAGTATATATTTTACATCACTTGGAATTACTTTTAGAGTTTTATATTGAGATTCTAAAGGTTTCAATAAAAAATCAGCAAAAGAAATAGAAGATATAAATACCAATAAAGTAAAACTTGAAGTTAAGAATATCTTTGCTTTTTTTATAGAATTTTTATATAAAAATATTAATCCAATAAGTCCTAAAATTATAACAATAGGAAGAGGCATAATAAACATACTAACTATCTTTTTAAGTAAAAAAGTAAATTCCATATTAGTTAACTAACTCTTTAACTACCTTTACAAATGTATCATTGTCATTTACACAAGAGCACACTTTATAATCTTTCAGTCCAATATGCTCAGCAATCTCTCTATACTCAATATCAAGTTCAAATATTGTTTCACTATTATCAATTATAAATGCAATTGGATAAATTATCACTTTTTTATCTTTAAAAAATTCTAACATATAATCTAAGCTTGGCTCAAGCCATTTCATTGGACCTACTTTTGACTGATATGCTAAATGGATAGCTTCAAATTTCAAGCCTTTTTGTTTTAGTTTTTCTTTTAATAACTCTACATGATTTTGAATTTGCTCTTGGTAGGGATCCCCTCTTTCTATCATCTTTTGAGGTAATCCATGAGCTGAAAATATTAAATAATAATCATCTTGATTATCTTTAACTTTTTTTATCTCTTCACATATGGCATCATTAAATAGATCGTTTTTATAAAATGGAGTTATTATTGTAGTTTTATAATCCATTTGAACAAGTTGCATAAAATCATCTATACTAGACTTAGTAGTTGTTGTTGAGTATTGAGGATAAAGTGGAAGTAAAACAATTTCACTAATATTATTTTCTTTTAATTGCACAAAAGTATCTTTTGCAAATGGTTTAGTATATCTCATAGTAGATGTAACAAAATATTCATCTTCTAATTCTACTTGTAGTTTTTCTACTAGTTTTTGTGTAAGCTCGTGAAGTGGAGATTTTCCACCAATTTTTTCATAGTTTTCCCAAGCTTCATCAAGTCTTGAAGATATAATAAAAGATGCAATCATCGATCTTAATCTTTTATTTTTCATTGTTAATATATTTTCATCATTGAACATATTTTTAAGAAAAAGTACTAGTTCTTCTTTACTTCTAGCTCCTCCCATATTTAGCAAAACTAATGCTTTTTTAGCATTTTTCATCTATTTTCCTCTAATCTTATTATTTTATCACTACACCACAATGCTAAATCTTCATCATGTGTTATTAGCAACATTCCAAACTTATCTTTATATTTTAAAAGTAATTGCATCACATTTAAAGCAATCACATTATCTAATGCACTTGTTGGTTCATCTGCTAGAATTAAATCTGCCTTACTTAGTAAAGCTCTTAATATACTGCACCTTTGTAACTGTCCACCACTTAATTGATGTGGTTTTTTATCCAGTAATTTTTTTTTTAAATCTAAACTATTACATAACTCATCTAAACTATCTAGATCTTTAACTACATCTTTGATTTGATCTATAATAGTATATGTAGGATGAAAAGAACTATAGGGATCTTGGTAAATACTAGATATTAAAGAAACTTTTATATCTCCACTTTTAGCTTTTAAATTATTTGTAATAAGTTCAAAAAGTGTAGATTTTCCACTACCACTTGCACCAACTATACTTATAATCTCACCTTTTTTTAATAATAAGCTAAAATTATTATAAATTAATTTATTTTTAGTGTATCCAAAGCTAAGATTGTTTATTTTTAGTACATTGTTATTCATATTTTATATTCTAGCTAAAAAAAGCATAATATAAAAGCAAAAATAAAGTAAAGTAGTAGTATTATTTTTACAAATAAAATTTAGGAGATTAATATGAAAAAAATTGTATTAGGAACATTAGTATTAAGTGTAGCAGCATTTGCAGCTGTAAATTTAGGAGCTTGTAAAGGTTGTCATGGTGCAAACTTTGAAAAACATGCTCTTGGTAAATCTAAAATAGTAGCAAATATGACTAAAGCTGAAATTGGAAATGCACTTACTGGTTATAAAGCGGGTACATATGGTGGACCAATGAAAGGTGTTATGAAAGGTCAAGTTGCTAGATATAGTAATGCTGATTTAAAATCTACTGGTTTAGGTAAATAATACCTAAAACTATTTAGTTTTAACACTTACAAGGTCAAGTTTTTGTAACTTGGCCTTTTTTTATACCTAATTTAAAGCAAGTCTACATCTACATTTTGATAAAATAAATCTAAACTTTAAAAAAAAAACTATATAAGGAAATTTATGAATAAACTACTTTTAACATCAATTATTTGTTCAAATATTGCTTTTGCAAGTGTAGATTTAAAACTATGCCACACTTGCCATGGTGCAAACTTTGAAAAATCAGCTCTTGGACAATCAAAAGTTGTAAAAAATATGACAAAACAAGAAATATCAGATGCTCTAATTGGATATAAATATGATACTTATGGTGGGAATTTAAAACATCTTATGAATGGAAATATCAAAATTTATACAGATGAAGAACTTAAAAATACAGGTCTTGGAACATCAGGACATCATCATGAACCAGTTAAAAATAGTTCATTAGATTTAACACCTTGCCAAAGTTGTCATGGACACAACTTTGAAAAATCTGCACTTGGAAAATCAAAAGTTGTTGCAAACATGACAAAAACTGAAGTTACTGCTGCATTAATAGGATATAAACATGGAACTTATGGTGGTTCTATGAAAAATATGATGAAAAATAATATTAAAATGTATACAGATAAAGAACTAAGTCAATCAAATATTGGATGTAATTTATATCATAAAAAAATAAGAAAAAGTTCAATTGACCTAACATCATGTAAAGGATGTCATGGAGCAAACTTTGAAAAAGCAGCACTAGGACAATCAAAAGTTGTAGCAAATATGACTAAAAAAGAAGTTTCAACTGCACTTATAGGATATAAGCATGATACTTATGGTGGAAACCTTAAACACTTAATGAGTGGAAATATTAAAATTTACACTGATGAACAATTAAGAAATACAGGTATTGGTCAATAACAAATAAACTACCAAATGGTAGTCTATTTTTCACTCTCTTCTTTTTGTTTGGCTTTTTTATTTTTAATTAACTCTTCTCTTTTCTTTTCATGATTTATAGCATCTTGTAAATCTTCAGTTGAATCAAAAAGTAATCCATCCATATGTTTTTTACTATCATCAAATTGTCCTTGATTTACCGCTCTTATAAATATCGCAAGTAAAGTAAAACTCACAACTACTCCAACTACTAATTCCAACCATAATATTCCACTATTCATCTATTTACCTTTTTTATTATTTATTCTCATACTATTTCCAACAACTAACAATGAGCTTAGACTCATAGATAATGCTGCAAATAATGGTATCACATATCCTGCAAGTGCTATAGGTATAGTTATTACATTGTAAATAAGAGAGATTACTAAATTTTGTTTTATAAACCGATACGTTCTTTTTGATATATAAAAACTTTTTTGTAACCCTTCTAAACTATCATTTAAGATAACAACATCAGATACCTCTATAGATATATCTGATCCATTTCCCATAGCAATAGATATATCAGCTCTACTTAAAGCTAATGCATCATTTAATCCATCTCCAACCATCACTACACTTTTATTTTCATTTTTAAGTGTTGTTATAAAGTTTGCTTTATTTATTGGTGTCATTCTTGATTTATATCTTGCAATACCTAACTCTTTAGATATTTTTTCAACTACAAGTTCATTATCACCACTACACATAATTACTTCAATATTTTGCTCTTTAAGATAAGAGATAACCTCTTTTGCATTTTCTTTTATAGTATCTTCTAATTCAAAAGATACAATAATTTTATCATCAATAGTAAATTCAAATGATGTATATTCACTTACAAACGAAGATATACCTCCAAATATATTTTGACCTTTATATTTTGCTTGTAATCCTTTTGAAGCAATTTGTTCTACACTTTCTAATTGAATACTATTTAAATCACTATATTTTGTATTTAGATACTCTTTTATAGAGATACTAACTGGATGAGTTGAAGAATCAACTAATGAATATAAAATATTTAGTTGTTCTATACTAGAAGTTCCATTTTCATTTATAACTTTTAATTTTCCATGTGTAAGAGTTCCTGTCTTATCAAAAACTACTATATTAGCTTTTGCAAAAGTTTCAAGAAATTTTGCTTCTTTAAATAATAATCCCTCTTTAGAAAGCCAAGAAATACCAATAAGAGAAGCAATAGGAGTAGCTAAAGCTAAAGCACAAGGACAAGCAATAACAATAACAGAAATTGCAATTATAAGTGCATTTTCAAAGTCACCATTATAAAAATACCAGCCTACAAATGCTCCTAAAGCTAAAAGCAAAATTGTAATAGAAAAATATTTAGATAACTCATTTGCTTTTTCTTCAATTTGTGGTTTTGAATTTAAAGAATCTTCTAGTAGCTCAACTATATGGTTAAGTGTAGAATTTGCATAATTTTTTAACGCCTTATATCTTATAACATTTGATGTATTTATTGTACCACTGTATATTTTATCCCCTACATCTTTTGTTATAAGATGAGATTCTCCACTTATACTACTTTCATCAAATTCTGCTATTCCTGATATTACTATTCCATCAACACTAGCTTTTTCACCACTTTTAACTTCAATCAAATCTCCAACTTCTATTTGATCTAGAGGTATAACTTTTTTTACACCATCACTTACAATAGTAGCTTCAAGTGGTATTTGTGATTTTATCTTATCCATAGTATCAACAGCACCTTTTTTACCAATAACTTCAAGATACTTACCAACAAGAACAAATGTAATAATCATAGAAACACTATCAAAATAACTATGTCCAGCCCCACCAAATAGAACATATAAAGAATAGATATATGTTAAAGTAGCTCCAGAAGATACAAGTAAATCCATATTGATAATTTTATTTTTAAGTCCAAAATATGCACCTTTAAAAAACACCCATCCAGAATAAAATAATACAGGAGTAGCAAAAATAAATTCTGCAACATGTATTAGTTTAATCATATCTTCACTCATCCCCATAAAAAAGCCTGAATATTTTGCAACACCTATCATCATAATATTCATAGAAGCAAAAATAGCAACACTCATTCTTAAAAAATAATCTCTATTATTTGATGTAGCTTTTTTTTCATTTTCAGTTCTATCATAAGGGTAAGCGTTATATCCTATACTTCTAATTTTATCAATAATTTGACTTAATGATATAACATCTTCATCCCAAACTATTTTTGCTTTATTGTTTGTAAAATTGATACTTACATCTAAAATACCATCACTATCACCTAATATTTTTTCATTTAACCAAATACAAGCAGCACAATGAATACCTTCAATAATTAAGTCAATATAAGAAAAACCATCTTTGGTAGTTTTTATATATCGTGAGGCAAAACTTTCCATATTAAAAGATGAACTATCTTCACCAACAGCAATTGGAGCTGAAAGTTTATTTTTACCTACTTTATTATAAAAACTATCTGTTAAACCATCATCTTTCAGTAAATGATAAACACCTTGACAACCATTACAACAAAAATATAATTTTGGATTCTGTTCTTCTATTATCATCACTTTTTCATCAAATTCAAGATGGCAATGGGTACATTTAACTATTGACATTCAAATACACCTTTTTTATAATTTTTCTTAATTTTATTATGTTTTTTAATTAAACCATTCATACATATATAAATATTATTTTTTACTTTAAAATTTAAAAATCCAATTGCCATCATTAATGAAGCAGTAGCTTCAATGGGTTCATATGAAAATGGTTGCATTGCACCAACTAGTACAATTTTTTTATTTTTAATTCTTTTGCTTAAATATAAAGCTGTTTTATTCATAGTATCAGTTCCATGAATTATAACTATTCTTTTAGCTTTTGAATTTATGATATATTGAAAAAGTAACTTTCTATCTTTTTTTGTAATATCTAAGCTATCTTTATAAATAATACCTTCAAAATGTGGTTGGGAATTGTTTTTATAGACATTTGTTAAGATTGTATTTATAGCATTATTTGTTTTTGGAATATCTAGTATTCCGTTAAGTGGCATATACACTTTGCTAAAAGTACCACCTGTGTTAATTATTTGTAATTTTTTTATCAATATTTATACTTTTTAAATTATTTTGTGATATTATATCTTATATTAAATATGAAAGAAGTTTGAATGGCAAATACTAGTGTAGTTAATTTACAAGATATCACAGTACTTTATTGTGAGGATGAAACAGATTTGCGAATGGTTACAGGTGATGTAATTAAGCAATTTACAAAAGAAGTTTTTTTAGCAGAAGATGGTAAAAAAGGTCTTGAATTATTTAAGGAACATGCAAATAAAATTGACCTTATTATCACAGATGTTAATATGCCTGAAATGAATGGTTTAGAGATGGCAAGAGAGATTAAAGCTATAAATCATAATATTCCAATTATTGTAGCAACAGCATTTTCTAACTCTTCTTACTTACTTGAAGCGATTGATTTAGGTATTGATAAATATGTTTTGAAACCTATTGATATTAAAAAACTATTTTCAGTAATGAAGCAATCATTACTATATCATGAACTTCAAGATTTATATAGAGATAATTTTACACATCTACCAAATAGAAATGCACTAATTAGAAATCTTAAAATGGAAGAATCAGCAATAATTGCACTAATTGATATTGATGACTTTTCTATTATGAATGAACTTTATAGTGAATCTGTAGGAGATGAAATATTATTGCAATTTTCTAAATATATACAAAATAAATTTCCTGAAAATGAATTTACCACATTTAGAGTTGGTGCAGATAAATTTGTAGTACATGCTCATGATTCTTCTATGACTCAAGATGACTTAGAAGTAAGATGTAAAGAGTTTGTTAATACAATCAATGAAAATGGCTTAATTGTAAATGAGTCAAGAATAAACTTTGGAATAACTATTGCAATAGCATCTTCAAAAGAAGATGGTACTTACGATAAAGTACAAAGAGTTTTAAATATGGCAAAATCAAAGTTTATCCCTGTTATGCAATATGATGAAAAAATTCATGAAACTCATAAAAACTTTGAAGAAAACTTCAAATGGATTAAAAAATTAAGAGATGGTTTAACTGATGGTCATTTTAAAGCACATTTTCAGTCAATAGTAGATGCAAAAACTCAAGAAATTTATAAATATGAATCTCTAATTAGATATATTGAAGATGATGGAACTGTGATATCTCCATTTGTATTCTTACCAATTGCAAAAAAGGCAAAATTATTCTCAGGAATTATAAAACTTATGGTTCAAGAATGCTTGGACTTTATAAGAACTAAGGGTATTACGGTAGCTGTGAATATATCATTTGATGATATAAGAACTAAAGATACTTATAACTTTGTTATGGATTTACTTGAAAAAAATAAAGATATAACACATCAACTTCATTTTGAACTTTTAGAAACTGAAGAGATTGAAGATTATGAGATGGTAAAAAACTTTATTAATAAAGTACATACTTATGGATGTCAAGTAGGTGTAGATGACTTTGGTGCTGGATATTCGAACTTTAATATGATTGAAGCTCTTAAAGTTGACTTTATAAAAATTGATGGTTCACTTATAAATAGTGTAGATGTTGATGAAAATCAAGCAATTATAGTTGATACAATTGCTGGATATGCAAAAAGAACAGGGATAAAGACTGTTGCAGAATTTGTAAGTAAAGAATCTATTTACAATAAAATTAATGAGCTTGGAATAGATTATGCTCAAGGATATTTCTTTGGTAAACCTATATCTTATATAGATGTACCAAGCTAAAAGATTGGTTTAGTTTAACCAATCTTTTATTATTGAATCTTTACAAAATAAAGATTCTTTACATTGTGATGAAATTGCAATACTTACTAATTCTCTAGCGGCTAATTTTAAATCATCGTTTATTACAAAATAATCATACTTATCGATACTTTCTAGTTCTAATTTAGCATTCTTAATTCTTTTATCTATAACTTCTTTACTATCAGTGGCTCTTGAATGTAATCTTTTTTCTAATTCATTTAGGCTAGGTGTTGTTATAAAAACAGATGTAGTTAAATCATCAAGTTTAGCTCTTACAAATTCATGACCTTGTACATCAATATCAAATATAATTAACTTTTTCTTTTCTAATGCTTCATTTATAGGCTTTAAAGATGTTCCATAATAGTTTCCATGTACTAACGCATATTCTAAAAAATTATCTTCTTTTATATCTTTCTCAAACTCTTCTTTAGAAACAAAAAAATAATCAACTCCATCTTTTTCACCATCTCTGATATTTCTAGTAGTTGTTGAGATAGAAAAATAATAATTATCTATTTGTTTATAAACCTCTTTAAGAAGTGAACTTTTACCACAACCACTTGGTCCTGACAATATCAATATTGAACCTTTATAAGTGTCTTTAATCATTTTTAAGCCTTAGTTTTAATCTTATCTCTCTACCATCAGATAAAAAGTTTATTATATTTTGATTTAATTTATTAAACAATGGAGATAATTCACTCATAGAATAGTTATTTAATATAAGTTCAATATCTTTATCTTCTTCAAACTTATATTCCTGTACATCTTCAATTGCAGTATCTATAATATCACTTAAATCAATCCAATCTTTTTCGGCCATTTGTGTTTTTGTATCAATTTTATGTTCATTATTGTCTTCATTTATCATATCAAATAATTTATCTAGTTCAAGAGCATCTAAAACACCACCAGATTCTAAATCTTCTTTTTTAATAGTAATATCATCTTCACCTAATTCATCATATTCATTAAAATTTTCAATCTCTTTTTCATTTGATATTTCATCTACAAATGAGATTAAATCATCTAAATTATCTTCTTGTACTTTTTCTTCTTCAATATCAATGCTATTATTAAATATTTGATTTATTGATTTTTCATTATTTAATCTAGTATCTTCAATATTAATATTCTTTAAAAATATTTCTAATACTGAAGGTAAAAATGGTTTATAAAATATTTCAAAATCACTATTAATATTTTCATTTTTATTTGCAATTATTATAACTTTAGAAGAATACTCTTGATAATTTACTTGTTTATTTTCTAAAAATTCGGAATCAACTATTAATAAATCAGTTTTTTCTAATAATTGAATATCATTTATAATTGATATATTTATAGATAACTTTTTGCATACAAGTGTAAATATTTGTTTAACTATATCTACATTTGACAATAAGGTAATATTATTTATCATTTTAATCTTTCTAATTTTTGGTTTATAAGTTTATATACTTTATCACATGAAAATGCAATACTTTCATCATGTGTTACAAGAATCATACCAGCATTTTGCTTTGATACATACTCAAACATCACCTTCATCACTTCTTGTGCAGTCTTTTGATCTAAGTTGCCAGTTGGTTCATCTGCAAATATTATTTTTGGTTTTTTAGTTAATACTCTTGCTATTGAGAGTCTTTGTTGTTGGCCACCACTAAGTTCACCAATTCCTTGAGTTAATACATGTGAGATATCTAGTCTTTGCATTAAATTATTATCAATACTTTCCCCACTTAATAGCTCTGCAATATGCAAATTTTCATCTGCTCCAAAACCTCTAAATAAATAATGTGCTTGGAAAATTATACCAAAATCATCTCTTCTTAACTTTAACATCTCATCTTGTTTTAGTTCAAAAATACTTTTTTTATTAAAGTATATTGTACCATCAAGAGGTTTTAAAAGTGAACAAAAGATATTTAAAAGTGTTGATTTTCCACAACCACTTGCACCAATTATTGCAATAGTTTCATTTTTTTCTAAAGATAAATTTATATTTTCAAATAAAGGGTAATCAAAATGATGTGAGATATTTTTTGCTTCAAGTAGAAGACTTTTTGTAGAGTTGTGTAAGGTATCACTTGAGCTTTTGTTATTGTTATTACTCAAGTTTTTACCTTACATTAGCTAAATAAAATTATTTAGCCATTTGTGCAGCAACTTCTGCAGCGAAATCTTCTTCTTCAACAACAATTCCATCACCAAGTTCAAATCTAATGTATTCAGTTAATTCAATTGATGCATCAACAGCTTTAATCGCTTCTTCAACTGTCATTTTATCATCCATAACATAAGCTTGTGATAATAATGCATGAGCAGTATCTAGCTGCGTATTATCTTGAATAAATCTTTCGATTTTTCCAGGGATAATATTTGGCCAGATTTTTTCTGGTTTACCTTGCTCTTTTAATTCAGCTTCAAATACAGCTTTTTGAGTTGTAAGTGCTTCTTCTGTTAATTGAGTTCTAGAAACAAATAAAGGGATATTTTTTTCTGGTTTACCAAGTCTATGTAACTCAATATTTAGTTTTTCAATATCAGCAATAATTGCTTTATTTTCACTTTCAATAAACTCAGCAGATAAATCTTTATAAGAGATAACTGATGGTTTCATTGCAGCTGCGTGCATACCTAAAGATTTAAGTAATGCAACTGTTTTTTCTTTAGCTTCTGGAGCACAAGTTGCAGCTAAAATAACCCCAACTCTACCATTTGTATGAACATAACCATTTACAACATCACTAGTTACTGTTACCATTTTTCTAGGAACAATATTTTCACCAATAATTGCAATTCTACCATTTAAGTATTCTTCAAAATTCATATCATTGATAGTAGTTTTGTTTAATTCTTCTTGTGTAGAAACATTAGTCGCTTGAACATGAGCTGTAATTTCATTTTTAAGATTAATAAAGTCATCATTTTTAGCAACAAAATCAGTTTGAGAGTTTACTTCAACCATTGTTGCTTTTGTATTGTCTTCATTAACTAAAATAGAGATAAGACCTTCAGCTGCAACGTTACCACTTTTTTTAGCAGCTTTTGCAAGTCCTGATTCTCTTAAAAATGACATAGATTTTTCAATATCTCCATCACATTCATTTAAAGCTTTCTTACAATCAAGCATACCAGCACCAGATTGTGCTCTTAATTCTTTAATTAATTTTGGAGTTGCACCAGCCATAATTATTTTGCCTCTTCTGCAGTTTCTTCAGCAACAGCTTCTGCAACTACTTCAGCTTGTTCTTCTTCAGTTACTTCAGGAGCAACTTCAGCTTCACCAGCATCTTCAGTTAATGAAGCTTTACCTTCATTCATAGCAGCTGCCATTTCTGTACAGAATAATTGAATTGATCTAATAGCATCATCATTTCCAGGGATTGGATAATCAACTAAATCAGGATCACAGTTAGTATCTAAAGGAGCAACAACAGTTATTCCTAATCTTCTAGCTTCAAGAATAGCAATTTTTTCTTTAACAGCATCAATTACAAACATCATCTCAGGAATTTTTTTCATCTCTTTGATTCCACCAAGGTAATTTTCTAATTTGATCTCTTTTCTAGCAAGCATTAATGCTTCTTTTTTAGTTAAAAGATCCATTTGACCTTCTTCTCTCATTTTTTTAATAATAGAAAGTTTTCTGATTGATTTTTGCATTGTTGGGTAGTTTGTTAACATTCCACCTAACCATCTGTGGTTAACAAAAGGCATGTCACAAGAAATAGCAGCATCTTTAATTGCTTGACTAGCTTGTTTTTTAGTACCAACAAAAATCATTGTTTTACCTTCAGCAGCAGCATCTCTTACAAGAGTATATGTGTATCTGAAGTATCTTAAAGTTTTTTGTAAATCGATAATATAAATATTTTTTCTAACACCGAAAATGAATTTTTTCATTTTTGGATTCCATCTTCTTGTTTGATGTCCGAAGTGAACACCACATTCTAATAAGTCTTTCATTGTAACCATAGTTTGTCCTTCTTTTTGGCAATTTTGCCAGATAATTTTGGGGTTTTATAAGATATCTTTTACCATATCTTCCTCTGTAGTCTTTCACGATGACAATCACCGCAACCCTTTTTAGAATTACTACATGTGAGTTCTTAATGGATTATTCATCACAAAAAGTCAGAGATTATATCCAAATATTATTTAAATAAGTCTTAGTTAGGTATTTTATGTAACATATCATCTATAAACAAAATATCCATTTTAGATACAGCAAACCATTTTTTACCTACATCTTTTAAACTTGCTCCAATATGATAAAGTTCTTTTTTATCAATTATCAAAAATCTATCATGTGAATTTTTAAATATTTTTATACTTATATTTGAATATTGCTTATTATATTTTTCAAGGTCAAGCTTTAATTGTTTAGAAATAGTATGAGTGTAAATTATAACTTTAATATTTGGTATTTTACAAAATAGTGTAAGAGCACTATCATCTATATAATTATCAATTAAAATTATGTTATTGTGTGCTTTTCTTAGTAAATCAGATATAAAAGCATATGCATCAAAAACTTCACTATTGTAAAATATATTTTCTTTTTTTGTTAATATATCATTTTCTAAACCATTTGATATATTTTGAACTTGATTTTTTAGTTTAGTTACATCATTTTCTAGCTCTTTAAATCTGTCATTTGTAATTTTATTGCTATTTATTGTATATCCATTTATAATGTAGTTTTTAAGTATTGATGTTGCCCATTGGCGGAATTGTGTAGCATATATAGTATTTACTCTATAGCCTATAGATATTATCATATCTAAATTATAATATTTAATCTTTCTTTTCTTTCCGTCTTTTGCAACCTGTTCCAAAATGGAACAAGTAGAATATTCATTTAACTCATTAGTCTTATAAATATTACTAATATGTTTTACAATTGCAGGTCTTTGCACGGTAAAGAGTATTGCAATATCTTCTGTTTTTAACCAAACACTATCATCCTCAACAGATACCTTCAACTCTAATTCACCATTATCATATATAATTAAATTTTGTTTCATAATATTATCTCCTAAACATAGAAACAATATTAACACAACAATTTTAGTTTTTTAAAAAAGATGTCATTTTGAAATATTTTTATATAAAAAAAGCCTAGCTAATTAGCCAGGCTTTTTAATTTAGTTTATTTTAGAACTTATAAAAATAAACTTTTATATTTTTCTTCATCAAAAGCACAAACCACTTCATCATTG
>Ga0256826_1000162_pt1 | contig 36178 bp, 36 predicted proteins | sample CV79metaG_FD_185975 | JGI IMG/M metagenome (GOLD analysis project Ga0256826, IMG submission 185975) | Hydrothermal vent microbial communities from East Pacific Rise, Pacific Ocean - CV79 | ecosystem: Environmental > Aquatic > Marine > Hydrothermal vents | place: Pacific Ocean: East Pacific Rise...
ATGAAGCAAATACTAAAAATGCTTTAGCACCTGTTATTAAACGCTTGTTTAGTAAAAAGAAATATACTATAAAGCTTAGTGGTAGAAATATGAATATGAACTCGTAGCTGTTAAATAGCATTTAGTTCTTATATTACACTTTTAAAATATTTTATAGTTTTTTTCAAACCATCCTCTAGTTTTATGTGTGGTTGCCAATCTAATTCTTTTTTAGCTAAATCAATAATTGGTTGTCTTTGCAATGGATCATCTTGGGGTAGTGGTTGAAAAATAATCTTACTTTTTGTATCTGTTAGTTTAATAATTTGTTCTGCAAGTTCAAGCATTGTAAATTCAACAGGATTACCAATATTTACAGGGCCAGTAAAACCATCTCTTGAGTTCATGAGTCTTATCATCCCATCAATTAAATCATCAACATAACAAAAAGAACGTGATTGTGTACCATCACCATACATTGTTATATCTTCACCTTTAAGTGCTTGAACAATAAAATTTGATACAACACGGCCATCATAAGGATTCATATTTGGACCATAAGTATTGAAAATTCTCATAACTTTTATATCTACTTCATGTTGGCGATGATAATCAAAAAACAGAGTTTCAGCACAGCGTTTACCCTCATCATAACACGCACGAATACCAGTAGTACTTACTGAACCACGATAACTCTCAGGTTGAGGATGAATCTCAGGATCTCCATATACTTCAGAAGTAGAAGCTTGAAGAATTTTAGCTTTACATCTTTTTGCAAGTCCAAGCATATTCATAGCACCAATTACTGATGTTTTTGTAGTTTGAACTGGATCAAATTGGTAGTGTGGGGGTGAAGCAGGACATGCAAGATTATAAATTTCATCAACTTCTAAATAAATAGGATAAGTTACATCATGACGAATAATCTCAAAATAGTTATTGCTTAAAAGATGTTCAACATTTTTTTTATCACCTGTAAAAAAATTATCTAAACAAATTACTTCATTACCCTCATTTAAAAGGCGTTCACACAGATGTGAACCTAAAAATCCAGCTCCACCAGTTACTAATATTCTTTTTTTCATCTTTACCTCTTTATAGTTGTAATAATAGTATAATTTTCTTGATAACTTACTTATTTATCCGAATAAGCCAGTCACTCACAGCTAAGGCTGCATCATACTCTTGATCACATTTTTTTTCTTCATCTGTTTTTGTTTTTTTATGAATAAATGCAGAATCTTTTACAACAATTATTCCAGAGTCATTAAATCCACAATGAAGAGTATCTTTACTAAAAAGATTTTTTCCAACTGCTGTAAAATTAGTCTCCGATAAAGTTTGATTGTAAAGAGTTGGAAATAAGTCTTTATGAGAACCTGCTGTAGTTGTATCTGCAACTTTTTTTATAGATTTTGGAGCATATAGATAAAAAGGTATTTTCTTTGATGTTTGAAGTTGGTTTTTATATCTAATCCTACCCTCTATAGTATTGTTATCAGCTGTAATTGCAACAACTGTATTTTTAGCTAAATTACTCTGTTTAATTTCATCCATAAATTTACCAGCCATATCAAAAGCATACTGATAATCATACAAACGTTTTTGTATCAGATCTTTATCCCCAATCATCATCTTTTTTAGTTCAGTAGATGGTTTTAATGACTTTGATTTATAATTCTTTGGAATCTTAAAAGGTGGATGATTATTTGTAGTTAGTAAAAATATAAACTGTGGCTTCTTAGCATTTTTAAGTAGTCTTAAAACATACTCATAAGCATACTCATCAAACACTCCCCAATCATGAGATGATGTTTTTAAATTTATCTCTAAAGTAGAAGCTATATCAATCTTTCCTGCTTGATGTTTAAAACCTTGAAGTGACATAAATTTACCAACATTACGCCATTTCAAGTCACCACCATATATAAAATGAGTCTCATACCCAGCTTTTTCATAAACTCTAGCTGCTGCTTGAGGGTACTTAGTATATTGATATTTACTTTGTCCAAGTGAAGTTGAATTTGGTCTAGCTGTTATGTTGAGAAGCAAGGGTTCAAGTGAAACTATTGTACCATTTGAAGCAGATATGAAATTTGTAAATAATGTGTCTTCATCAAAATGTTTTTTTAATCTTCCCATTATATCAAACGTTTTACTTTGATATTTTCTTATAGGTAAACCACCACTCTCAACCATTACAACAACTACATTAGGTTTTAATTTTTCTATATTTTTGTTTTTCTTTGTAGTATATGTAATTGCTTTATAGTAATCATCATGAGGCATGACTTTTTGCTTACTTAGATAAGAAAATGCTTCATTTAATCTACTTGTATAATGCGTACTTTTGATTAAGTCATATTTACCAGATTTACTTTTTTTATAAAGTTTAGTTGCTTTTATAAAAGCTAATACCCCATTATTTGGAACTTCATTTAAAAACTTATCACTTGAGATATCAGGAATAACTTTAGATAGTGGATACATACCAAAAGTTCCACGAATTACTAAAATATTTAAGGCTATTAAGATTGAAAAGCTAAATAATTGCCAAGATGTTTTAAGTTTTACTTGTTTTATTTTCAAATCATTAAATAATATTTTAGTTAATAAATATTTTAAAATAAATAGATATAAAATACTACTTATAAAAATTAGATATATATTGTAATTATCTTGCATAGTGCGCCATAGTGCGGCTGTGTCATCATCTAGTATGCCATAAACCATAAGCGTTATATGCTCATTGAAAAAAGAAAAATATCCAAGATCCATAGCAATTAAAATGGATGCTAGTAAGTAAAATAATAAAAAATATAGGTATAAAAATATTTTTATTTTTTCATATAATTTATATGAGCGTAAAAAGTATAAAAAGATAAAAATAAGGATAATAGGAATTTGAATATAGCCAAGTACTACTAAATCTAAACGTAAACCCAAAAAGAATGCAGAAAATATTTCAGAAGAGTTATAATTATTAGAACCTGAAAATTCTAAAAAAAATAAACTTCGAAAAATAGACATTAAACCTAAAAAAAATAGTTGGGTAAGTAAGGTTCTTTTAAATAGTGCAATATTTATTTCAAAAGAGTCTACTAATGGGAGTTTCATGTCTAAATAAGTACTCCAGATAACCTTTTATACTCAGTTGAATTTTCTAATAACTCTTCATGTGTCCCTGCATCAACAATCTCACCCTTTTTAAAAACTAAAATTTTATCTGCATATTGAACTGTACTTAATCTATGTGCAATAGTGATTGTGATTTTATCTTTTGTATAATCATCAATAGCAGCTTGAATTCGTTTTTCACTTTTATTGTCAAGTGCTGATGTGGCTTCATCGAAAAGTAGTAATGATGCATGTTTGTAAATAGCTCTAGCAATTGCAATTCTTTGTCTTTGACCACCTGATAAGTTTACTCCAGACTCATGAAGTTTTGTATGTATCCCATCACTAAGTTCATTGACAAAGTCTGTTGCATCTGCAAGTCTAAGTGCCTCAATAACCTTTTGTTCATCCACATTTTCTTCACCATAAGCTACATTTACAGCAAGAGTATCTTGAAAAATATATACACGCTGAGATACAATGGAAAGATGTTTTCTTAAAGAATTTTGAGTATATTTTGAAATTGATTTACCATTTATCAATAATTCTCCATCTTTTGCATCATAAAAACGTAAAAGTAAGTTAAACATAGAGCTTTTCCCACCACCACTATCACCAACAAGTGCAATATTGTCACCCTCTTTAATACTTAAGTTTATATTTTTTAAGGCTTGAAAGTCATCATAATAAAGAGAAGTATTTTTAAATTCTATGGTACGTATATCATCTTCTAGTTTTTCTTCACCATCAACAATACCATTTTTTAAATCACTAATATAAAAAATTCTCTCAGTAGCTGCTATTGCTTCTTGGACTTTTCCATATATAGAACTTATCCGACGAATAGGTTGAAAAACAAGGCCAACTGCTGTTAAGAATGCTGTTAAATCACCAGCAGTCATATTACCATTATAAACTTCTTTACCACCAAAGTATATAACTGCTGCAAGTCCTGATGCTCCAAGTATCTCTAATATTGGTGAAATAAGAGCATTTGTGTAAACACTTTTCATACTAAGTTTAAAAAATCTCCAGTTTTCTACACTAAATCTTTTTGTTTCAAAATCTTCTGTAGAATTGGCTTTTATAATTTCACTATTGTTAAAAACCTCTACAAGTCTTGTTACAACATCTGCATTTTTTTCTTGAGATTTATGAGATAGTTTTTTAAGTCTTTTTGCAGCAAGAACAAGAGGGTAAATAGCCAATGGCATTAGTACCAATGAGTAAAAAGATAAGAGAGGATTTAGCCAAATTATATATGTTATAAGAGCTGTTCCTGTTAAAACTTCTCTTACAAAATCTGGTAGCATATTTGTCACAAAGTATTGAATCCTACCAATGTCACCAGTTATTCTAGCTATAAATTCTCCACTGCTATTTTTAAATAAAAAATACATATCAAGATGCATCACTTTTTTTAGAAGTTCCTCTCTCATACGAGAAATAATACTAAGTCCAATATGTTGCATAAATATGTTTTGTAAATAAGCCCCAGTGGCTTTAATAATATATATAACTATTAGAGCTAGTGGTACAAGTGTTAGCATTTTTGGATCTTGTTTTATAAGTAAATCATCAATAACATACTTCATGATTTGTGCAGTTCCAGCTGTAGCTGTAACTACCATAAGTATCCCAATAGTTACAATAAAATACTGAAAATAATAATCTTTAAAATATGGAACATAACGCTTAAAAGTATCTTTCAAAAAGTTCTCCAATTAAATTTATATAAATGAAAAGATACCATAATGTCGATTAAAAATAGATTTGCTTATGTAGTAGCTATGATTTTTATTATATCTTCTACTTTAATATCTCTGATTGAAAAGTCATTGTGATTTAGTTTTAGTGCATTGACTTTAGAGTCACTTTTTACAACTTTATTAATTGGGGTTATGTATGTATTTCTATACTCTGGAGTATTACCAAAAATAGTAATTGATGGTATGTTTAAAGCCCATGCTATATGTGTTGGACCAGTATCTCCTCCTATAACTAAAGTAGAATTTTTTATAATATTTTTTAGCTTATCTAAGTTCCCTTTTTCAGCTACATGAGCATATTGTGATTTTGCTGATATGAAAGTAGCTATTTCTTCCTCATCTCTATTTCCCCAAACTATAATTATCTCTTTTTTTAGTTTATTTGCTAATTCTATGAACTTTTCTTTTGGATACATCTTATTTTCTCTTGAAGCTCCAACTACAAAAACTATACAGTTACTTGTTTTTTTATCATTTGAATCTGTAGAATATAAAAATGGTTTTTTATTTAAAATATCTTCTTTAGAGTATTTTATATTTAAAGGTTTACAAATTACAGCCATATTTCTATCTATAGCATTTGCTTCATACGGGATAGATATTTTAGTATCATAAAAATAACTTGCAATACTTTCACGAATTGAATTTTTATCAAATCCTGCTATTGATTTTTTAGCTATTATTTTTGAAACTATTGCTGATTTTAGTAAGCCTTGTGCGTCTATTACAAGATCATAATTATTTTTAGAGTATTTTTTTAAAATTTTGTATTGCTCAAAGATTGCAGATTTTTTCTTTTTTAGAGCTTTTAGGTTTATTGGTAAAATATTGTCTATATGTGGATTGTTTTGTAAGATATCTTTAAAAGCATCTTCAACTACCCAGTCTATTTTAGCTTCTGGCAAGGCTTTTTTTATAAATTCTAAGCTTACCATTGCATGAATGATGTCACCCATAGCTGATAATTTTACTATACATATTTTCATAATTTAATTTTACATAAATTATGATGAATATTAGATGAATTAATAAGCTTTTTATCACTTTTTAGAGATAATCGCGGTAATAATTACAAATAAAAATAAATATTTACCTTTTTTTAAAGGTAAGCGTTAGGAATAAAATGTTAGATTTTGATAAGTTTACAAAGTACTCAAAACCTGGACCAAGATACACATCTTACCCAACTGCACTGGAGTTTTCAGATGCTTATGGATATGATGAATATATACAAAAGTTACAAACGCAAGATAGTTCTCGCCCAATTTCTCTTTACTTTCATCTACCATTTTGTAGGAATGCTTGTTATTTTTGTGGTTGTAATGTAGTGTTTACTTCTAAAGAAGATAAAATGCTTCGCTACAAAGACTATTTAAAAAGAGAATTAGAGATTTTATCTAAACATGTAGATTGTAACCGTAAAGTGTTACAAATGCATTTTGGTGGTGGTACTCCTACATTTTTTACAGCACCACAACTTAAAGAGATAATTGATGAAATAAAATCATACTTTAAAAACTTTGCAAGTGATGCTGAAATTTCTTGTGAGATAGACCCCCGCCATATAAATGAAGCACAGATGAAAGTTATGAGTGAAGCTGGATTTAATCGTGTTAGTTTTGGGATTCAAGATTTCAATGAAAAAGTGCAAATAGCAGTTCATCGTGTTCAACCTTACAGCATAACAAAAGATGCTATGGATTTGGCAAGAAAATATAATATGATTAGTGTAAATACTGACTTAATTTATGGTCTTCCATATCAAACGCTAGAAACTTTTAAAGAAACTTTATCTCTTTCATTGACTCTTTCTCCAGATAGATTTGCAGTATTTAACTACGCTCATGTACCTTGGATGAAAAAGACTATGCGTAAAATTGATGAGACTACACTACCAAAACCAAGTGAAAAACTTGAAATTATGCAATATACTATTAACTTTTTAACTTCAAATGGTTACAAAATGGTTGGAATGGATCACTTTGCTAAACCTGAAGATGAACTTTTTAAAGCAATAGAAAAAGGTGAACTTCATAGAAATTTTCAAGGTTACACTACAAAAGGTGGAGCAGATTTAATTGGTGTTGGACTTACTTCAATAGGTGAGGGGATTGACTCTTACAACCAAAACTTCAAAAATATGAATGAATATGAAGAAGCTATTGACGCTGGAAAACTTCCATTTGAACGTGGAGTTGTACTAAATGAGGATGACTTAATCCGTCAGTATGTAATCATGGAGTTAATGAGTAACTTTAAACTAGATATAAAAAGATTTAATGAAAAATTTGATGTAGAGTTTAAAACTTACTTTGCTGATGCTATTGAAGCACTTAAACCTTTTGCAGATGATGATTTACTTACAATGGATGAAAATCATATTGAGTGTAGTGAGACTGGTACACTTCTTATTAGAAATATTGCAATGCCATTTGATGCATATATGCAAAAACATAGTGCAAATAAAAAAACATTTTCTAAAACGGTATAAATTTTGAATAAAACACCACAAGATATTTTTGATTATGCAAATATTACTGATGATTGCATCAAGTGTGGGAAATGTATTCCTGTTTGTACTATTCACAATGTAAATGCAGATGAGGTAACTTCTCCTCGTGGTTTTTTAGATCTTCTTGGAGCTTATCAAAGAGGAAATTTAGAGTTAGATAAAAATGCAAAAGCTATTTTTGAGTCTTGTTTTTTATGTACGGCTTGTGTTGAAGTTTGTCCAAAATCATTACCGACAGATATGGTGATAGAGCAAGTTCGTGCAGATATTGGTAAAAAGTTTGGTATTGCTTGGTACAAGCGGGCATTTTTTCTACTTCTTCGTCATCGTTGGTTGAATGATTTGGCTTTTAAACTTGGTTGGGTGTTCCAAACTTGTGGGTTTAAGATTAAAGCTGACATAGATTCTATGAATTCTCGTTTTAATATACCTATGTTAAAAGCAGATAGACTTTTACCAAGTTTAAGAAAAACATCATTTTTAAATTCCCATAAAGAGCATATAGATAATGGTGGAAAAAGAAAAGTAGCTATCTTTATAGGTTGTTTAGGAAATTATAATTATGTAAATATTGGAGATTCTCTTTTAGAGATTTTAGAGCATTTAGGTATTGATGCATTTTTAGCAAAAGACCAAAAGTGTTGTTCTGCACCAGCATATTTTACAGGTGATTTTGATACTGTTGATTATAATGCTAAGTTTAATATTGAGTATTTTGAGAGTTTTTCTGCTGATGTTGAAGCTATAATAGTGCCAGAGGCTACTTGTTCTGCAATGCTAAAAATTGACTACGTTCATTACTTTCATGATCAACCTGAGTGGGCAGAGCGTGCAAAAAAGATAAAAGGTAAAATCTTTATGGCAACTGAGTGGTTACAAAACCATACTCATTTAGAACAAGTTTTAGCTTCAAAGAAAAAAGATACAAAAATAGTAACTTATCATGATCCATGTCATGCTAAAAAGATGCAAGGTATTCATGAAGAACCTAGAAATCTTATACGCAAAAACTATAATATTGTTGAGATGAGTGATCCAAATGCTTGTTGTGGTTTTGGTGGTGTTACAATGCAGAGTGAAAAGTACCATTTTGCAAAAGCTGCTGGTACTCCAAAAGCTCACATGATTAATGAAACAAAGGCTGACATAGTTTCTGCTGAGTGTTCAGCTTGTCGTATGCAAATAAATGATTCCCTTGGATATACAGATACTAAAACAATATTTAAAAATCCTATCGAGCTTATTGCTGAGGCTTTAAGAAAGTAAATATGGAGTATTTTTATTGGGATCCAAATCCTGTTTTAATCTCTTTTTTTGGTATATCTATATACTGGTATGGATTAATCTTTGCAACATCTATTTTAAGTGGTTTTCACATCATGAAGTGGGTTTATACTAAAGAGCATAAAAATATAGAGAGTTTAGATACTCTTTTTCTTTACTCATTTTTTGGTATAGTTATTGGAGCAAGGCTTGCTCACTGCTTACTTTATGACCCATCTTTTTACTTAGCAAATCCAATTAAAATACTGTATATTTGGGAGGGTGGACTAGCCTCTCATGGTGGTGGTCTTGGGGTGATTATTGCTGCTTATATTTATGCTAAAAAATTTAAAGTAGATTACCTTTGGCTTTTAGATAGACTGGTACTACCTACTACACTTTTTGCATTTTTTATCAGACTTGGTAACTTTGTGAACTCTGAAATAGTTGGAATACCAACAAATGTTTCATGGGCTGTGGTATTTGCAAAAGTAGATTTACTACCACGTCACCCAGCACAACTTTATGAGTCTTTAGCTTACTTTTTTATATTTTTCATTCTTTTTGCTATTTATAATTCGCAAAAACAAAATACTAAAAATGGTCAGTTGTTTGGAATATTTTTACTCTTAGTATTTTCTGCAAGATTCATGATAGAGTTTGTAAAAACAAAACAAGCATCTTATGCAAATGAGATGCTCATAAGTACTGGACAGATGTTGAGTATACCGTTTTTGCTTGTTGGTATAGGATTTGTTTTTTACTCAATGAGGCAAAGTAGAGTTTAGCGACTAGGAATGAGGCATATCCCTTTACGCTTTAAACATCTCTACAAGTATCTTTGAAATCTCTTTTGATGTTGATTTATTAACACTCCCGAGTTTTTTAATAAGTCTTGTTTTATCTACTGCTCTAATTTGGTCTAATAGTACTAAACCATCTTTTTTTTCAAATTTTATCTTTGGTCTAAATATAAAATCAAATCCTTTAGAAGTCATCGGAGCTACTATAACAGTTTTTAAAATATTCATCTCATTTGGAGAAACAACAATGCAAGGTCTTGTTTTTTGGATCTCAGAACCAACTGTTGGATTTAATTTTACAAGATAAATTTCATATCTTTTTATATCTTCTACCATTCATACTCTTCTAAATCATTGTCATTGAGTAAATCTTCTAAATAACCTTCATCTTTCATATCTTTATGATGAGCAAGAATTTGTTCAATATTTATTTTCCAATTCTCTCTTTGTATATTGTTAATAGGTTTAATCAATAAACCATTTTCCAAAACTTCTAATTCTAAATTAGCATTTTCAAGATGTGCTTGTTGAATTAAAGGTTTAGGAATTCTAATACCTTGTGAATTTCCAATTTTTGTAAGCATAGTCATAATTAACTCCTTTTATGTAATTATAATGTAATTACATTTAAAGTCAACTTTAGTTGATGATAACAGTTGTCGTGAACAATAATTTTATTTAGAAATTATTTGTTTGTCTAACTCTTGAATTAATATTTTAAAGAGTAGATGTGATTTACAAATAAATCTACAGTTACTATCTTCTATCTTTATAATGAAGTTCTTTATCTCTGTTTACTGAAGATTTCCAAAAATGATTAACTATCCAGTACCCACCTATAGAACCAACGATAGAGTAAAAAGCAGTACCTACATAAAGCGGTACAAATATTTTCCCTATATTGTTTGAAAACCAATCAAGAGTCATCTCTACAGCTTCAATCTCACTTCCTAGAAAAAAACTTCCTGTTAAGTATTCCATATAGTACATTGGAGGCATAGTAAAAGGGTTACTTAACCAACACATTGCAAGAGCTATAGGTACATTAAAACGGGTAAATGGCATAACAGCTAAAACTGCTGCCATTTGCATGGGCATAGGTATAAAAGCTATAAAAACACCAATAAAGACACCCTTACTAAGCATCTTTCTATTTGTAGATAAAAACTCAGGTGCTACTTTAGATTTTTTTATAAATGCTTTTAGTTTTTCACTCTTAGAGATTTTTTTAAGATTTCGTCTTACCATATAATTGCCATATTTAAAAAGTAAGATGATTATAGCTAAATCAATTCGATAATATGCTAAAATTGCATTAATTAAATAAAAGTAGGTAAAAATGTCATTTGAAAAACTTGGAGTTATGAAACCACTTCTTGGTGCTATTAACGATTTGGGCTATAAAAAACCTACAATGGTACAAACAAGGGCTATCCCTTTAGTTCTAGCAAAAAGTGATATTTTTGCAACAGCTCAAACAGGTACAGGAAAAACAGCAGCTTTTGGTTTACCAATGATTCAAAGACTTAGAAAAAATGAAGATAATGCAGACAGACCTATTCGTGGTGTTATTCTTTCTCCAACTCGTGAACTTTCTATTCAGATATTTGAAGATATGCAAAATTTTGCAAAATACATGGATGTAAAAATTGCACTTTTAGTTGGTGGAAAAGATTTAGAATCTCAACAAAAAATTTTAAAAGAGGGTATAGATATTGTCATAGCTACTCCTGGACGTATGTTAGAACATGCTGAAAATGGAGTAAGTCTAAAGGGTGTTGAAATATTCGTTCTTGATGAAGCAGATAGAATGCTAGATATGGGTTTTGTAAAAGAGATAAGAAAAATTCACCCAATTTTGCCAAAAAAACATCAGTCACTTCTTTTTTCTGCTACATATAGTGAAAAAGTGCGAAAACTATCAAAACTTTTACTTAGAAGTCCAGCATTTATAGAAACTGCTAAGAAAAATACAACAGTTGATACTATCAATCAAAAGGTTTATTTGGTAGATAAAGAGAGAAAAGCTGAACTTTTAGCATACATTATTGGTTCAAGAAACTTCAGACAAGTACTAGTTTTTACTCGTACAAAAATATCTGCTGATGAGTTAGTACTTGAACTTAAAAAAGATGGTCTAAAGTGTGGAATAATTCATGGAGATAAAACTCAAGCAAATCGTTCAAAGACTCTTGCACAATTTAAAGAAGAAAAAATCAAAGTACTTGTTGCAACAGATATAGCTTCACGTGGCTTAGATATTGAGCATTTGCCTTATGTTATTAACTATGAACTTCCTTCAATTCCTGAAGATTATGTTCATCGTGTTGGACGAACTGGTCGAGCAGGGCGTAATGGTGAGGCAATTTCTTTGATTGATATATATGAAAAATATGATATTAAAGAGATTGAAAAACTTATTGGTATAAAAATACCACAAGAAACTGTTGAGGGGTTTGAGCCAGATCCAACTATACGTAGAAAAGATGTTGAGGATATAAAACTAAAATCTGAACATGCTAAAACTAAGAAAAAATTTACAAAAGCAAAAGAGTCAAAAAGAGTAACTGCAAAAAGTCTAAAATCTGCAAAAAAAGCAACTGCTCAAAAAACAGGTAAAAAAAGACGTACAACAAAAAGAGACGGCAAATAAAATTTGCTAGAGATTCTCTACCAAGATAAATATTTGGTGGCAATAAATAAACCATCAGGTTTATTAGTCCATCGTTCACCTATAGACAGACATGAAACAAGATTTGCAATTCAAGAACTTAGAAATCAAATAGAGCAGTATGTTTATCCAATTCATCGTTTAGATAAACCAACCTCAGGTGTACTCCTTTTTGCTCTTGATAAAGACACAGCCTTTCTCATGAGTGAGCAATTTCGAAATAGAATGACTCAAAAAATCTATTTAGCAGTTGTTCGTGGATATACTCATGAGAGTGGGGTTATTGAGCATGCACTAGTTCAAAAACTAGATAAAATAGCAGATAAAGACAGTACCCCAAAAGAAGCTCAAGATGCTAGCACTATTTATGAGAGATTAGATATAGTTGAAGTACCTCATGCAGTTGGTCGTTATGAAAAAAGCCGTTATTCACTCGTGAAATTAACTCCAAGAACTGGTCGCAAACATCAACTTCGCCGTCACATGAAGCATATTAGTCATCATATAGTTGGTGATACTAAATATGGACGAGGTGAACACAATAAATCAGTTCGTAAACATTATGATTGCCATAGAATGTTACTTCATGCAAGTGAGTTACACATAAAACATCCATATACTTCTAAAGAGTTAAAAATTAAAGCTAAATTAGATACTACTTTTTTATCTATATTTAATCATTTTGGATGGAGTTTAGAGTAAAATTTATGTATAATCCATTTAATTTTTCTCAGGAGTTTTAATGGAAGCACTTTATCCATACGCACATATTTTACACTTAGTTTTAGCTATCATGTTTTTAGGTTATGTTTTTACAGATTTAGCAATAATATCAGCTTTAAAAAATAAGTTTGATAAAGATACTACTCAAAAAATAAATAAAACACTAGGTGCAAAAAGTTTTAAAATATTTCCACCATCACTCCTCATAATTGTTTTAAGTGGCGGTATGATGATGACTCAATACTTAAATTCAGAAGCAGGTTTTTTTAATACAACTATGCAAAAATTACTTGTACTTAAAATAATTTTTGCATCTATTATTGTTTTAGGTGTTTTATTTAATCTTTTTACAAAACTAACGGGTGGAACAAAACCATATTTTATGGTTCATCATTTTCATAAATTGGTAATAGTTCTTGGTGCAGGCATAGTAATTTTAGCAAAAATGATGTTTGAAGTTTAGATAAATTATGAAAGTAGTTAAATTATTACTAACTGCTTTTGCTATATTTATTATTTACTCAAGTATGAAGCAAAATTCTCATGAAGCAGATTCTAAAATATTGGCTTTTGGTGATAGTTTAACTTATGGTTATGGAGTAAAACAAGAGTTTTCATACCCTGCTGTTTTAGAAAAGAAAATAAATGTTAAAGTTATAAATGCTGGTGTATGTGGTGAAACATCTCATGAGGGACTTGCTAGGTTAGAAGAGTTGTTAAAACTAAAACCAAAGCTAGTGATTTTATGTCACGGTGCTAATGATGTCTTACAAAACTATTCAAAAAAACAGTTGAAAATCAATCTACTTAAAATGGTAGAAATGATTAAAAAAACTAATGCAAAAATATTATTGGTAGGTGTGCCAAACTATAAACTTTCTAATGTAAAAATATTAACACTTTATAAAGAAGTGGCAGATGAAACATCCATAATGTATGAAAACTCAATACTAAGCTATATACAAAGGCATAAAGACTTAAAAAGTGATAACATTCATCCAAATAAAGCTGGATATAAAATGATGGCAGAAAAGTTTATGGAGATTATAGAAATAAATAAAGTTCAATACTGAGTGGTGACCCCGAGGAGAATTGAACTCCTGTAACATGGATGAAAACCATGGATCCTAACCGCTAGACGACGGGGCCACTTTTGTATTTATAAGTTATTTTTTGATTAGTTGTGCTGAAGTTTTTGGCGAAGCATACATAAGGTATGTGAGCTAAAAGCTAAAGTTCAAATAATAAAAAATGGTGTCCTGTGATGGATTCGAACCATCGGCCACATCATTAAAAGTGACGTGCTCTACCAGCTGAGCTAACAAGACATTTCCTAAACATAATGTTTATGGATGGGAATTATAGACAAATTGATTTTTTATGTCAAGAAAATAAGGCTAAATTACTGTAAAAGTTCTAAATTTGTTGTTTTTAGCTACACATAGCCTGATTTTTATATGATTTTACTAAATATACTAAAAATTAAGTATAATTATTAGTATAAAAAGGGAAATAAATGAAAATAAAGTTTTTATTACTTTTAGTAGTGATATCTATATTTATGTCTGCATGTACAACAAGTGTTAGATTAAAAGCACTTAGTCCTGCTGAAGTTGGTGAGATGGCTACGAAGAAAAAAGTAGCTGTATCTTCATTTAGACATGATAGTGTTGGACTCTCTGGAAAGATAGAAGCAAAAATTTCAAATTATAAACTTGATAATAAAAAATATTTTAAGGTTTTAAGTAGAAAAGATATCAATAAAGTGATATCTGAACAAAAATTACAATCTAGTGCTTTAATGGATGAAACTAGTTCAGTAAGAATTGGTAAACTGATAGGTGCGCAGGCTATTGTAAGTGGTGAAATTGCATCAGCTCATGCTGAATCAACTTCTTATCTAGAAGATAGAGAAAAATGTTTAAAATATGTAAAAAAAGAGGGTTGCGTAAAGTACAGATATTATAAAGTACGATGTTTTATGACAAAAGCACAAGTTAGTGCTAATATTAATATAGTTGATGTTCAAGATGGCTCAATTATTTATGGTGACGCTATCAATAAAAACTATAACTCAAACTCATGTAGAAATTCTAGAAATGTTCTATCTAAAAGTCAGGCTAAAAATTATTTAACATCACTTATCGCAGATGAATTTGTTCACAAATTGACACCTCATTATGTTTACTTTAGTGTAGAACTTTTAGAATCTCTTGATATAGATTTAAATGATAAGCAAGAGTTAATGTTTAAGCGTTCAATAGAGTACATAAAAGTAGGGCGTATGGACAGGGCAGATAAGCTACTTCTTAGACTTATGGATGAAGTTAATGGAAGCAGTTATGTAATTGCTTATAATTATGGTGTTCTTAAAGAAGCACGGGCAGAATTAAATGAGGCTAAGAAACTTTATAGTCTTGCTGATGAAATTAGTACAGAACCTATTAAAGAGATTATTCAAGCTTTAGTTCGGATTGATGAGTCGTTATATAAAACAAATGAAGCAAAAAGGCAAATAAATGCTAACTAGATATATGTTAAACATATTTTTAGTCTTTGTTATGTTTAGTTTTAGTGCTTGTAATAGTGCTAAAGTTAAAGTTGTTAAAAAAAGAGAGATAGCATCTTGGGTTAATCAAATACCCCCAAATGATAATGATAAATTTATCTACGGTATTGGTATAGCTTCAGATAGAAAGACTGCAATAAATACAGCCTTGAGTGATATGATAGCAAAACTTGGTACTACGATTGAATCATCTCATGAGAGTTATGAAGAGTTTAATGATACTTATGCAAAATCTACCTTTAGTTCTCACATAAAATCTAGCATTTCAAAGATAAAAATAAATAATTATAAAATTCTTAAAGCCTCTAAAATTAGTTATAGAGAATTTGCTGTAATGATTGAAACAGATAAAGTAAAATTAGGCAGGGGATTGTTACAAAATCTAAAAAATAGAAAAATGGAGATACAAAATAGCCTCAATAGTACTAAAAATACAAATATATTAAATAGTTATAAGATAAAAAAAGAGTTATATAACGATGTCTTAGAATTGACACCATTGGTTCTAATAATTTCAGAATTAAACTCTAGTTTTGATATTGAGAAAAATCTAAAGTTTATACAAAAAATAAAAAAAGAATTTTTAGACCAAAAAAGAGAACTAAAGTTTTTTATATATGGTGATAAAAATTCATTAGTTTTTGTAGATGCTATAAAAAATCGTTTGGCAAAACTATCTTTTAATGTATCTAAATCTTCAAAAAATGCAGTTATTGTAAAAATAAAAACAAAGCAAAATCTATCAAATTTTGCTTCAAACGCAATAGTTACTTTAAATATAAATTTAAGTATTTTAGAAAAATTAAAAAGACTTGGCGGGAAAAGTATAATTTTAAAAGAGATGTTTAATGGTTCTTACAATAGTGTATATAGAAATGCCTCTATACATTTTAATCAAGATATAAAAAATCAGAATATAGATGAACTTTTAGGAATAAATTTACTTACCAATCATTAACCACGCTGCGTTATAATTTTGTCATAAAAAAATTATAGGTGTTTTTATGAGTAATAAATTAGCAGATATTAAAAAAGAAGTTTCTAAAGTAGTTGTTGGGCAAGAAAAGATGATAGATTCTCTTTTAATCGCTCTTTTATGTGATGGTCATATTTTAATTGAAGGTGTCCCAGGTTTAGCAAAAACTACAACAGTAAATGCACTGTCTCAGAGTTTAGGGTTAAACTTTAAACGTGCTCAATTTACTCCAGATTTACTTCCATCAGACATACTTGGTGCTGAGATTTATGACCCACAAAATAATCAATTTAAGATTAAAAAAGGTCCTATTTTTACAAACTTACTTTTAGCAGATGAGATAAATCGCGCCCCTGCAAAAGTTCAATCAGCATTACTTGAAGTTATGCAGGAAAAGCAAGTGACTTTAGGTGATACAACTTTTAAAATAGATAGACCATTTTTTGTAATGGCTACTCAAAATCCAGTTGAACAAGAGGGAGTTTATCAACTTCCAGAAGCTCAACTTGACCGTTTTATGTTAAAGCTTATAGTTGATTACAATACAAAAGATGAAGAACTAGAAATTGCCAGAAGAATTTCTAGTGGTAAAATGGAAAAAATTCAAGCTGTTGTAAGTCATGAAGATTTAGAAAATATTAAAAAAGAGATAAGTGCTATTCATGTAGATTCTGAGGTTGAAGAGTACATGATTGAGCTTGTATCAGCTACTCGAGAACCTGAAAATTATGGACTTGATGAGATTAAAGATTTTATTCAGTTTGGTGCATCACCACGTGTAAGTATAGATATGTTTAAAGCCGTAAAAGCTATGGCATATATGCGTGGTAAAGATTTTGTAACACCTGTAGATGTTGCATACATTGCAAAAGAGTTGATGCGTCATCGTATAGTACTTACATATGAGGCAGAAGCTGAGGGTATTACAAGTGATGAGATTATTCAAAAAGTTTTAGAGACTGTTGCAATACCATAAGGTTGAGTTATGAGTAAACTCCAAAAAATATTAGTTCGTGCAAGACGACAAGTTTTTAGCGAAATGGTTGGTAATAACCCATCGATTTTTCAAGGTGAGGGTTACGACTTTATAGAGCTTCGTGAGTATATGGCTGGTGATGATATTCGCCATATTGATTGGAATATCACAGCTAAGATGCAAAAGCCATTTATAAAGATTTTTCGTGAGGAAAGGGAGCTAAATGTTGTTTTAGTTTCTATTTTAAATGGAAGTGTACATTTTGGTTCTAAAAAGTTTAAGCAAGAAAGTATAGCTGAGGTTTCTGCACTACTTAGTTTTTCAACTCTTAAAAATGGAGATATGTTAAGTTCTTATATTTTTACAGATAAGATGATAACAAACTCAAAGCCAAGTAAAAAACTACATCAAATTCAAAAAAATATAGATGAAATTTTAAATTTTGATGCGATTAATCAAAAAGTTGATTTTAAAGTTATTGCAGATACTTTATTTAAAAGATTAAGAAGAAAATCACTCATTATTGTTATTGGTGATTATTTTGAGATTCCAGATTTTAAACTTTTAGCTAGAAAACATGAAGTAGTATCTGTAATTATAAGAGATAAGCTAGAAGAAAATCCACCACAAATGGGTTTTTCATCTTTAGTTGATCCTGAAAATGGAGCAGTTTTAGAGGGTGATTTTAATTCATCTTCAGTAAAAGCTTATGCAAAAAAAGTACAAGAGCATGATAAAGAACTTTATGCAAGATTTAGAAAAGATCAAATTAGATTTACAAAAGTATATACTGATTCATACGCAAGTGTAGAACTTCGCAGACTTTTTGAGGGTAGATAGATGAAAGATAAGCAGATACAAAGCTATGACATACCACTTCATGATATAAAAACTATAGTTGATGTTGAGGAATACTCTTTTTACTATTTTTTAGCAACTGTTGGGATAGGTCTTGTCATACTTTTTGGAATTTTTTATCTTTTTTATCTTTGGTATAAAAAAAGAAATAGTTTTAATATAAGAAAAGAAAATTTTAAAATTTTAAATAATTTAGACTTAACAAATACAAAAAAAAGTGCCTACGATATGACTTTTTATGGTGCAACTTTTAAAGATGATAGTGATAGACATAAACAGATGTATGAAAATTTGATAAATAGACTAGAAGTTTATAAATACAAAAAAGAGGTAGAATCTTTTGATAGTGAGGTTCTTGGTTATATAGATTTATATAAAGGTATGATTGATGTTTAGTGATTTTTACTTTGAATTTCCATACTTAATAGTAATTTTTTTAATCTTTATAATTTGTGCAAAATTTTGTAAGATGAAAGTACCATCAATTTACTTTCCTCATACTGCAAGTTTTTTAAAACAATCAGTTTCAGCTTCAAAATCATTACTTTTACTAAAATGGCTTGGAATTATTATGATAATTTTAGCAATTATGAGTCCTGTAAAAGATGAAACATTTGAAATTGACCCAAAAGATGGTTATGAAATAGCTATCATACTTGATGCTTCACAATCTATGAAAGCTATGGGTTTTGATAGAGATAATCCACAGCTTACTAGATTTGATGTTGTAAAAGAGATAGTTAGTGATTTTATAAATCAAAGAAAAAGTGACAATATTGGTTTAGTGGTGTTTGGTAAGTACTCTTTTATTGCTTCACCTCTGACCTATGATGAGCATATTTTAAATAAAATAGTATCTCAACTCTATATTGGTATGGCTGGTAAGTACACAGCACTACATACATCTTTAGCTCAAGGTGTAAATTTACTTAAAATGAGTAAATCAAAATCAAAAGTTGCTATTTTACTAACAGATGGTTTTTCTACTCCTCAGATTGATAAAATACCACTTGATATAGCCTTAGATATGGCAAAAAAAGAGGGTGTTAAAGTTTATCCTATAGGCATTGGTAATTCTGGTGAATATAATAAAAATGTACTTCTTGAAATTGCAAAAGAAACAAATGGTGTAGCTTTTGGAGCATCTAGTGCGACACAACTTCAAGAAGTTTATAAAAAGATAAATGAATTGGAAAAATCAGAAATAAAATCACAAAGTTATACAAATACTCACTATTATTTCTTCTTTCCACTTTTTATATCTTTAATCTCTTTAATGCTTTATGTATATTTGAGAAATAAAAGGGGGAGTGCATGAGTTTTTTACATCCAGAATTTTTATACTATATGCTACCAGCGTTGATTGTACTTTTTACTCTTCTTTTGACACAAAAAGATTCTCATGAGCATTTTTTCTCACAAGAAGTTATGGATAGACTAAGAGTGTCTTCAAATACTCTAACTATGAAAGCTAGAAATGCACTTTTTTTTATGGTTGGCTTATTTATAATAGTTGCTCTTGCTCAACCAGTTATAAAAAATGGTAAAGTTGAAGTAAAAGCAAAAAGTGCAGATATTATGATAGCACTTGACATATCAGACTCTATGTTAGCTCAAGATATATATCCAAACCGACTAGAATCAGCAAAACAAAAAGCACTTACTCTTTTAGCTCAGTCACCTAATGAACGTATTGGTGTAGTGGCTTTTGCAAAAAATAGTTACCTTGTTTCACCTCTTTCTTTTGATAGTGAGGCAGTAGCATTTTTGTTACGTCAGCTCGATACATCTTCCATAACAGAAAAAGGGACAGATTTACTCTCAGTCATAGATATTGTTGCAAAAAGTCAAAAAGATAAAAAGAAAAAATACCTATTACTCTTAAGTGATGGTGGTGATAAAGATAACTTTTCACAGGAAATAGAGTTAGCAAAAGAAAATGGTGTAATAGTTTTTGTTTTAGGTATGGGTACAAAAAAAGGTGCACCCGTAAAATTAAAAGATGGAACTTTCATAAAATATAAAGGAGACATAATAATCTCAAGACTAAATGAAAACATAGCAGATTTAGCAACAAAAACAGGTGGTGTATATATACAAAGTACTACATCATCAGCAGATATAAAAACTATGTTTAAAGAGATAACAAAAATAAGTGATGAAAAAGAGTTTAAAAGTGAAGAAGTACAAAGATATATAGCACTTTTTTATTATCCACTTGCTTTAGCAATCTTTCTTTTACTAATTGCAACAAGTTCAATAAGTAAAAAAACTAAAACTTTGGCAAATAGTATAGTTTTAGTTAGTTTAGTGTTGTCAAATTCTAATTTAGAAGCTGCAATGTTGGACTTCATGAAGCTTGATGAAGCTAAAAATGCTTATGAAAAAGGTGAGTTTGAAAAATCACAAAAACTATATGGTGAGTATGCAAATAAAAATGCTAATGGTAATAGTTATTATAATAGTGCAAACTCTATGTACAAACAAAAAAAGTATAAAGAGGCTATAAAATCTTATAAAAAAGCTACTTTTGATGATGATGTATCAAGAGCAAATAATTATGCAAATCTTGGTAATGCTTATGCTAAAAATGCTCAATTAAAAAAATCTGTAGAGTCTTATGAAAAATCTTTAAAACTAAAAGAAGATAAGCAAACAAGAGAAAATCTTGAGGCTGTAAAAAAGTTTATAAAAAAACAAAAAGATAAAAAGAAGAATAAAGATAAGAAACAAGATAGTAAAAATAAAAACAAAGATAAAAAAGATTCTAAGAAAAAAGAATCAGATGAAAAACAAAAAAAATCTGATGATTCAAAAGATAAAGATAAAAATGAGAAAAACTCTTCTAAATCAAAAGATTCAAAAGATAAACAAAAAAATAAGCAAAATGATATGAAAAGTAAAAAAGAGAAATCTGATGAACAAAAGAATAAAGAAGAAAAAAATAAAGATAAACAAGATAAGAAAAAATCTAAAAAAGATTTACAAAAGCTAGATAAAGATAAAAAGGAACAAAAAGCTGGTGGAGCTAAAGAGATGAAAAAACAACAAATGAGTGATGCAGAAGAAAAAAAATGGATAAAAGAGTTAAACTCAAATAGCAATACTTATCTTTACCAGCTAAATAAAAATCAAACAAATAGGAGTGATGAAGATGAAAAACCTTGGTAAATTTATAGTATTTTTAATTTTATTTCAAAATGTATTAACTGCAAGTGTAACAGCTAAAGTTGATTATGACACAGTAGAACTTGGTGAGATGGTTACTTATTCTTTAGATTTATCTGGAGAAAATATTACAAGACCAACAATACTAAGTTTATGTGGTACTGATGTTATTTCAACAAGCTCACAAACAAGTATGCAGGTAATAAATGGTAATTTTAAAAAATCTTATATATTGAGTTATAAATTTTTACCACAAAAAAGTTGTACTATTGAACCAATAGATGTAGAGATAGATGGAAAAGTACAAAAAACAAATAGTGTAAAAGTGAGTGTAAAAAAAGTAAGTAGTTCTAAAGAGAGAGATTTTTCTTTAGAATTGTTAAGTAATAAAAAAAGTGTATATATTGGTGAAGAGTTTGAATTGATTTTACTTTTTAAGCAAAAACGAAATTCAAGAGCAGTAGATAGTAAATTTGTACCACCTGAATTAAAAGGTTTTTGGATAAAAAAAGAGTCTAAGCCAACGCAATATAATGAAGCAAACTATTTAGTGACAAAAATAACATATACAATGGCTGCGCAAAGAGTTGGAAAACTGAAGATTAAAAAAGCTCAAATGCGTATAGCTTCAAGAGTTAGAACGAGAGATATGTGGTCATCATGGACACAAAATATTCGCTGGAAAACATACTTTTCAAATGATTTAGAGATTGATGTAAAAGAACTTCAAAATGGTGTTAATCTCATTGGTGATTTTACTATCTTTAGTAAGGTTGATAAAGTTGAGGTTAATGCTAATGAGGCTGTAAACCTAACAGTTATACTTAGAGGTGATGGAAATTTAGAAGATGTTGAAAGCTTTAAGGTATCTATAGATGATGTAAGTGTATTTGATGAAAAAATAGATATATCTTCCAATATTTTAACACAAAAAATAGCTTTTGTTTCTGATAGAGATTTTAAAATACCAGCTATGAGTATAAAATATTTTGATTTAAAAACTAAAAAGATTAAAACAATTTCAACTAAAGAAATTAGTATAAAAGTTAAAAATGCTAAAGTAAAAGAAGATATAGTTATAAAAAGAGATGATAAATCACTAAATGATGTTAAAAATACTACAACAATGGTAAATGGATATGATAAAGTAACTCTTATAATTGTGTTTTTTGTTGGTATAGTGATTGGTATTTTAATCATGCTTATTAAACCATTTAAAGTTAATGGAGCAAAAAAAGATAAAAAAGTATCTTTAAAAGAACCAAAAATATTACTTATAAAACTACTTCCATATAAAGATGATGTAGAAGTTAAAAAGATTCTTGATTTATTAGAAGAGAGTATATATTCAAATAAAGTTTTAGATATTGATAAAAAGCAATTAAAAGAGATTTTAAAAAAATATAATATAGACTAGAGTTAATCTAGTCTAGTATGTCATGAAGGCGATTTCCTGCTTCTATATTTTTATGTACATCTTCCCAGCTATCATTTTGTATATTTGTTTTTAAAATTTTTAATTCATCTTCAAAAAGTTCTATAGCTTCAAGTAAATTAGTTTTATTTTGTCTAAAGATATCTTCCCACATATTTGCAGAACTTTTAGCTAAACGACTCATGGAACGAAAACCACCAGCTGCTAGGGCTAAAATATTGTGTTTATTTTCTTGATTCATAACAGTATTTGCTAATGAGTAAGAGATAGCATGAGGCATATGCGATATAAAAGCAGCATGACGGTCATGCTCATTTGCACCCATAAAGTACTTTTTCATATTTAGAGCTTTAAATATTTTTTTAGCAATTTTTGCTTGAAGTTCACCACTATTTTCTATATCACATAAAACTACGACTTTATCTTCATATAATCCATCAATAGCAGCGTTTGGACCAAAATTCTCAGTACCAGTCATAGGGTGAGCTGCTACAAAGTTTTTTCTTATCTCTTTTGGTATTGAAGCTACAATTTTTGCTTTTGTACTACCTAAATCAATAATTGTAGTATTTGGACTAACATCTTTTAAGTTTTGTAATGTTGCAATCACTCCATCAACAGGGATTGCTAAAAAAATAACATCAGCTTTTTTAATATCTTCAAGCTCAACAATATTTTTGACAAGATTTAATTTATTTGCTTGTTCTTGATGGAGTTTATTATGGTCACTACCTATAATACTATTTATAAAGTCTAACTTTTTTAAACTTATTGCAAGTGAGCCACCCATCAGACCAAGCCCAATTATTGCTATATTCATGTGATTTCTTTATTTTATTTTAGTAATTATACAAAATTTATCCTATATTAACCACATAAAAGGTAAAATCTACTTTTATTTTACAATATATGGATAATTAATGAGAATATTTTTAGCACTACTTTTAACTCTTTTAGCAATTAACTCTTTTGCTTACACTATAAAATCTATTAAATATGATGGTATGTATCACATATCAGAATCAGTAGCACTTAGAATGCTTAAGTTTGAAGTTGGTGACAATATAGATGAGGATAAACTTGATGAATCTATAAAAGCATATTATAAACAAGGTTATTTTTCTGATATATCTGCTGAAATTAATGAGGGTGAATTAACTTTTCATTTTAAAGAAAAAGCACTTATTTCTAAGGTAGAGCTAAAAGGCTGGAAAGAATCTGAACCTGATATTATTGACACCGTTATCCAAATCAAACGTGGTTCTTTATATGATGAAAAGAAGTTAGAAGCTGCAAAAAAAAGAATTATAGATGCAATAAGTCAAGATGCAAAAATAGACTCTGTTGTAGAGATTCAAAAAGAATATATGGAAAATGGAAGTGTTAAAGTAACTTTTGTTGTAAATGAAGGTGAAGAGATTATCATTCAAAAGCAAGAGTATAGTGGTGTAAAAGCTCTTGACCCCGATGATTTTGATGATGTAATAGCAAATAAAGAGATAGAGTTCATGAGCTGGTTTTGGGGTCAAAACGATGGAAAAATGCGTTTAAATGACCTTGGCTATGATCATTTGAGAATTCGTGATTTATATATGCAAAGTGGTTATTTAGATGCTGAAGTTAAAGAACCATTTGTAAAAGTAAACTTTGATAATTATACAGCTGACATGAGTTACCAAATTACCGAGGGTGAATCATATACAATTAGTAAAATAACTATCAATCAAGTAAAAAATGTTATTGATGAAGCACTTATAAAAGAACAAATTAGTTTAAAAGCAAATGACACTTTTAACATTAAAACTTTTCGTGAAGACTCACAGCAGATAAAAACTTTAATTTCTGATTTAAGTTATGCTTATGTACAAGTAGTTCCTGATTTGAAAAAAGATAAAAAGAATCATACTGTTGAAGTCGTATTTAAAATTATGCCAGGTGAAAAAGTACAGATTAGAAATGTGATTATATCTGGAAATAATAGAACACTTGATAGAATTATTAGGAGAGAACTTTACTTAGGGCCGGGTGATATGTACTCTTTAACAGATTTGGCAGATTCAAGAAATGCACTTGGAAGACTTGGTTTTTTTGAGGGTAATACAATTGAGGAAAAACGTGTTGATAACAACACTATGGATTTAGTAGTAAAAGTTAAAGAAGCTCCTACTGGTAATATTCAACTAGGTGGTGGATATGGTTCTTACGGTGGTTTACTTGTAAGTGTCGCAGTTGATGATAGAAATGTATGGGGTTCTGGTATAAATGTTGGTGTAAAGCTTGAGAGATCTTCATTGACATCAAATTATTCTTTTTCTATATCAAATCCAAGACTTAACGATAGTGACTTTTCTGGAAACTTCTCCATATATACATCAGATTATGAATATAATGATTATACAGTACTGTCTAGCGGATTTAATGCTGGCTTAGGGCATAGATTTACTAGATATATAAATGGTTTTGTAAACTATGCATTTTCATCAAATAGTTATGAATTTAGTGACGATACAAATATTACAAGAAGTCAATATTTTGATTATTATCAAGACTATACAAAAAGCTCAATTACTGTTGGTTTGACTTTTGATAATACAGATGATTATTACTTACCTAGAAAAGGTTTTGCAATAAGTCAAAGTATAGAATATGCTGGAATTAGTGCTGATGCAGAATTTATAAAATCGCGTACTACTTTTAATGCATATAAAAGTTTAGAAAAATGGGTAGGTTTTGATCTTATTGCTAGATATAAATCAAGAATAAATTATGCTTATGATAATGGGTTCTTACCACTTGCGGAAAGATTCTATATGGGTGGTATAGGTAGTGTTAGGGGTTATGAATCATACTCTTTATCACCAACTATGATAAACCATGATATTGGAGCTACAGAGGATAGACGTGTAGGTGGTGAACTTACCGCCTCAAATAATCTAGAGCTAAGTTTTCCACTTGTTCCAAAAGCTAAGATGCGTTTAGTTACATTTTTAGATTATGGTTATATTGGTACTAGTAACGATTCTGGTGCTACATTTATTACTAAAGATTTAACCCGTGGTGGTTATGGTGCAGGTATTGAGTGGTTCTCACCTGTTGGTCCTATCCAGTTAATGTTTGCTAGACCTATTGGTGAAGAAGAGGGTGATAAAACAGCTGTTTTTGAATTTACTATGGGACAAAGATTTTAGATAAAATCTATTTTTAAAGATGGTATATCTAATTTCTTAATGCTATCTTTTGCTAGATAAAGATTATTTTTAGATTCAATACTTAGGCTATTATCTAAAAATTTTAGTTCAAAGTCAATATTTCTAGGTCTATGTGATAATAATGAAATAGATATAGATAGTATATGGTTTAAAATATCTAAAGTTTCTCTTTTAGGTAATAGTAAGGCATATTTTTCTACATGAGATATAGATGGTTGTTTTCTACCTGCATATCTTAGTAAAGTAGCAATTAAAATTGTTTGCTCATGAGTAAAACCAAATTCTAAAGCATTTAAAACTAAATGATAGCTATGCTTATGTTGTGAATAAAAGTGCATATTTGAGCCACTTGTGTAAAGTTTTGCTGCTATGGCTAACTCTTTTTTATATTTAGCATCAATTTTAAAGTGAGCGTATGTTAAATCAAAAACTTTTTTAACAGTTTTATTTAATTGATTTGCATAAGCTATATTATCTACATGAGCATCTAAAATATACCTTACTGAAGTATTGTAGTTTTGTGGTAGTTTATCTTTAGAGTTTCTAAGTAAATCACTAAGATATACACCATCTCTAACTCCAACACCACTTGTTATAAGTTTGTTTATTTTAAATTTCTTAAGTATTCTTTGAAGTATTAAAGAACCTGGTTTTATAATATCAAATCTTGATTTTTTTATATGTAAGTCTTTAAGTCCATTTTCACTTGCACATAGTACTTTTTCTAAATATTCTTCAAACTTTATAGTTGTTATTTCATAAGCATGAAGTTTTTCAAATGGATAGCTTTGAGCATTCATAATTGCTGAAGATATTGCTCTAAATGTACCACCAATTCCAATTATATTTGATGGGTTTAAATGATTTAATTTAGATAATTCATTGTCAATGTAATTAGTTGCACCATCTATGTCATTTTTATCAAAAAATAGCTCTTTTAAACGCAGCGTTCCAAGATTTAAAGAGATATTATGATCTATATTTTTATCATTAATTATGGCAAATTCACTAGAACCACCACCAATATCTATGCTAAGGGCATTATTTTGTATTGGTAAAAGATTTGCACAAGCAACAGCACCAAAATATGATTCTTTTTCGCCATTTATAATTTTGATTTTTAAATCTAGTTTATTTTTTACTTTTTGTAAAAATACTTTTTTATTTGGAGCATCTCTTAGTGCTGATGTAGCTACACAAAGAGTTTTTCTAACTTTAAAAGAAGATATGATATTTGTGAAATTTTCAAGTGCATCAAATGTTCTTTGCATTGGAATTTCTTGAAGTGTGCCATCATTTTTGTAAGCATCTTCAGAGAGTCTTACAGAGCTTTTAGACTCATGAAGTATATGGAAGGCAAAGCGTGAAGTTTTTTCGTAAACAACCATTCTAAGAGAGTTAGAACCAATATCTATGACTCCAACACGTTTTGCCAAAGTTTACTCTTCTTCTTTTTCTAAGTTTTTAGATTTAAACTGTAATTCTGCTATTGATTCTACATTATCTTTATCTGGGATAATACAATCAACAGGACATACGGATATACAAGCTGGTTCATCATAAACACCAACACACTCAATACATCTATCTGGATCTATATAGTAAACAGGATCACCCTCTTCAATTGCTGTAGTTGGACACTCTTCTCGACATGCATCACATGCAATACACTCATCATTTATTAGTAAAGCCATTTATTAAAACCCTCATAGTTTATAGTTCATTTTTTATAGATTTTTGTTATATCTATTTATATGACCGATTTATATCAAAATAAAGCTTTAGTATTTTTTAAATTCTAGGTAAAGTACAAGATAGTTTTGAGTTTAGGTTTAATGTAGCAATTGTACCAGTGATTCCATCCTCTCTATTTTTTATACTTATTTTAGCCCCAAGTGCATCTGAAGCACTTTTTGCTAAAAATAAACCTAGTCCCACACCTTGTTTTGAACCTTGTCTTTTAAATGGAGCAAATAAATCTACACTTTCATCTATACCACAACCCTCATCTATAACTTCTATAAGTAAACCATAACTATTTTGAGAACTCTTTAGCGTAACTTTTTTATTTATAGGTGTGAATTTTAATGCATTTTGTAAAAAGTTTTGTACAATTTGATTTAGTAAAGATACTTGTAAAATAGCCATAAAACCACTAGGCTCAAAATACATCTCTAATTTTTTGTCCTCATTTATAGCTAAAAGATTAAAATCATCTGCTTTTTGACGAAGAATTTTGATAATATCCACTTCTTGTGGACGTTCAAGTTGCGCACCCTCTTGTCTTCCAATATTAAGTATGTTTGATACTATTATGTTCATCTCATCAATAGTTCTATTTGTTACCTTTAAAGCTTCTATATATTCCTCTGGAGAACGTTTTTTTATAAGCGTTACTTGGTTTTTAAGTTTTATTACTGCCAATGGAGTTTTTAGCTCATGAGCAGTTCCAATAAATAACTCTTTTTGATATTTTACAAAGTTTTGAATTCGTGCAATAAGATGATTAATGGTTTCACCAAGTGGTTCAAATTCTTCAGGAAGAGATTTAGTTTTAATAGGCTTCATGAGATGCTCATTCATATCTGAGAGCTTATTACTAAGTGATTTAATAGGGCTAACTAGCATTTTTGATAACCCAATGGCATAGACAATTACTAGAATTAAGCTAACTACATTAATCATAAAAATATAGTTTAATATTTTAGATAAAAGCCTTTTTGTAAAGGAGATATCTCTTGTTATTTTTAGATAACTATTTTCATCTAAATTAAATGGATAAATCATAGTTAGATATGTTTTAAAATTCTTTGTAGTTTCGTAGAGTTCCATTTCTAAGTGTTCTTGTTCAAGATGAATAATTTCAACATCTAAACCAAAAGTAGTATCTGGAGAAAGAGAACCATATATTGATTTTTCTTGAGCAATATTTTTTGCATAAAAAAGTAGTTCTTGTTTTTTTTCATCAAGAATAGAACGTTCTATATAAAAAAATAAAATTGATGAAAATATGAAGATTAGAGATGCTGAAGCAAAAATAAGTTGAATTATAAATCTTTGTCTGATACTTCTTTTTGATAACATTTTTTAGCCTGTAAAATAAAGATTATGAAATTATAGCTAATTTAAATATAAAAGAGGATGGAAAGGGGCTAGAAGAATGAGAAGGAATAATGACCTTCTCACATATAATTTGAATTAACTTACTTCTTTAGGGAAACAAAATCTGTAACCACGACGACGAACAGTCTCGATAGTTGTAATTCCTAATGGTTTATCCATTTTTTGTCTAATTTGGTTAATCGCAACTTCAATTACATTTGGAGTAACAAGCTCTGGCTCTTCCCAAATTGCGTCAAGTAATTGCTCTTTAGATACGATTTGATCACGATGACGAGCTAAGTGAGTTAGAACTTCAAAAGGTTTACCTTTAAGCTCAATATCTTGCTCTTTATAAGTGATTTTTTCTTCTTCTGGATTAATTGTTAAGTCTTCTATTTCAATAATGTTAGATCCACCAAAACGAAGACGAGCCTCTATACGAGCAACTAAAACTTCAAAATCAAAAGGTTTACGAATATAATCATCAGCACCACTTCTTAAAGCTTCTATCTCACTATCAATATCATCTCTTGCAGATAAAACAATAACAGCTGTTTTTGGAGTATTTGTTTTAATATCACCAATTATATCAACAGAGTTTCCATCTGGAAGCATCCAGTCCATTAGTACTAAATCGTAGTTACGAATATCTAAGTAATACTCACCGTCTTTAAGTGTCTCTACAACATCACTTTGGTAACCAAATTCTTTTAGTCCCTCAGCAAGCATTTTGTTTAATGTTACTTCATCTTCTATGATAAGAATGCGCATTAATTACGTCCTATATTTAAATATTTTGGCGGAATGATATCATAATTTTAGCTAACTTTAAAGTGAAATTCAATTTTTTTTAATAAATCTTTAACTTATATTTAAGATTTAGATTTGTAATAATTACTTACACTTACCTTGCAATCGGGTAAAATAGATGGTTTTGTTATCTTTAAATTGATACTTTTTATGCTTGAATATTCTTTAATTAACTTTAAATTTATCTCTTTTATAGCATCTTCAATGAGTAAAAATTCACTATTTATCATTAATTCTTTTGTTTTTTTAACAATATCAGCATAATTTATGAAGGTTTTTTTATACTCATAATCTATAATAAGATTAACAATAACATCTTGTTTTTCTTCTCTTTCAAAATCTAAAATACCAATAATACATTTGAACGTTAAATCTTCTATATGAATTGTCATGAAGATTTAAACTACTCTTTTTTCTTCACCTTTAAATAGGCGAATAATATTTGGTATATGTTTATAAAATATAATAAATCCAATAATAATAACAGGTGCATGAGTTAAATTTGGTTGTAAAATAAAACTAGCAATAATTAGTGCTACAAGACCAGCAAGTGATGAAAGTGATGATATTTTGATAACTTTAGCACCAAAAGCCCATACTAAAAGGGCTATAAGTGTTTCATAAGGTAGCATAAACATTAGTACACCCATCCCTGTTGCTACACCTTTTCCACCTTCAAAATTTAGATAAGGTGAAAAACAATGACCAATCACAGCTAAAACAGCAATACCCCAAAGAGTAGCTTCGCTTACACCACTAAAGTAAGCGATAGCTAAAATAACTATACCTTTTAGTGCATCAAGAGCTAAAGTTGCTCCACCTAATTTTTTAGCAAGTGATGGGTTACTCGCCTTTACAACGCGTAAAACATTTGTCGCACCAATACTCCCACTCCCACTAGCTTTAACATCTACACCTGCAAATTTTTTAGCTAAAAGTAAACCAAAAGGGATACCTCCTACTAGATAAGCCACTATAAAAAACTGTATATTTGTGTTAAATAAAAATTCCATTAATTACCTTGATTAAAATTATGTATGACATTTTATCTTTTTAGATATAATAACGCGATTAAATAATTAGGATTTTTTTTGCAATTAAGTAATGAAGAATTAAAAATAAAAATAAATGAATATAAAGCTAAGTTAAGTGTAACTGTTGTTGCGCATTTTTATCAAAGAGATGAAGTCTTTGAAATGGGTGATATTACAGGTGATTCTCTTGAGCTAGCAATAAAAACAAAAGCTGATGATTCAGATTTCGTAGTTTTTTGTGGTGTTGGTTTTATGGGGCAAAGTGTAAAAGTACTAAGCCCAAATAAACGAGTAGTTATGCCAAAAGCAGCTTGTTGTGCTATGGCATCTATGATTGATGCTTTAGAGTTTGATAACTCAGTAAAAGCTTTAAATGAAGCTGGAATACCAAGTGAAAATATTTTACCAATAACTTATATAAATTCCGATGTTGGAGTTAAGGCAAAAGTTGGTGAGATGGGTGGTATGGTTTGTACAAGCTCAAATGCAAAAAAAATTATAACTACAGCCTTACAAGAGGGTAAAAAAATTCTTTTTGTGCCAGATAGATGTCTTGGTCAAAATATAGCAAATCAAATGGGATTAAAATCTTCTATCATTGGTGATGGTAGTGATTTAAAAGACTCAGATATTATCTGTTTTAATGGTTTTTGTTCAGTTCATCAACTTTTTACAGTTGATAATATTGACTTTTATCGTAAAAAATTTCCTGGAATTTTGATAGCAGTACATCCAGAGTGTGATCCTGCTATATGTAATGCTGCAGATTTTGTTGGTTCAACTTCTCAACTTATTAAATATATAACAGAGTTGCCTGATGAGCAAAAAGTAGCAGTAGGAACTGAGTTTAACATGGTAAATCGCCTGCGTCCTAAAAATACTTATGTCTTAAGTTCAACAAAACCAGAATGTCCAACTATGAATGAAACAACTTTACAAGACTTATATAATGTTTTAAAGTCTATAGATGAGGGTGAAGTTCTAAATGAGATTTTTGTGGATGATAAAACTCAAAAATGGGCAAAAATATCTTTAGAGAGAATGTTGTCATTATGATAGAGAGTTTTGTTAAAGAGTCGTTGGCACAAGATGTTGGTCGTGGTGATTTATATGCACTTGTTGAGCCAAGCGTTAGTGCATCTGCAAAAATTATTGCAAAAAGTGATGGTATTATTGCTGGAGTACAGTACGTAAAAGCTCTTGAAAAACTTGAAAATTTTGAAGTTATTTGGAAAAAACAAGATTCACAAAGTTTTCAAAAAGGTGATGTTCTAGCAATTATTAGTGGTGATTCTCATACACTCTTAAAGATTGAGCGTACACTTTTAAACATAATCCTTCATGCAAGTTCCATAGCTACTTTAACAAAACAATATGTAGATATTATAGAACCTTATGGTGTTAAACTTTTAGATACAAGAAAAACACGACCACTTTTAAGAGTATTTGAAAAGTATGCTACTAGATGTGGTGGAGCAGTAAACCATAGACTAGGACTTGATGATTCGCTCATGATAAAAGATACTCATCTAAAAACTATTAAAAACTTAAAAGAGTATATAAAAAAAGCAAGAAAACAAATTCCTTTTACAGCCAAAATAGAAGTAGAAGCTGAAAGTTTAGCAATAGCTAAAGAAGCTTTTGAAGCTGGTGCGGATATTGTAATGTGTGATAATATGACGCCATTAGAGGTAATAGAAGTTGTACAGTATCGTAACGAAAACTTCGCTCATGTATTATTAGAAGCTAGTGGAAACATCTCACTTGAAACCATAGAATCGTATGCAAAAACTGAAGTTGATGCCATAAGTAGTGGAAGCTTAATTCATCAAGCAAATTGGATAGATTTATCCATGAAAATGGATTAAAATTTAAAAAATGGCTGATGATGCTGAAAAAACAGAAGTATTTATCATTTTAAACAAAAAAGGAACAAGTCCCTTTTTTTACGCTAGCCGCTATGGCACTAAAGTAAAATCTTTTCAAGATTTTATTGTATTCTTCTAGGAAATTATTATGGCTGATGATGCTGAAAAAACAGAAGAACCCACCCAGAAAAAGATAGATGATGCTAGAGAGGAGGGGAATGTCCCCAAATCTCAAGATACCTCTGGGGTTATAACTCTTTTTGTTGCAATCTTATCTTTTTTAATGCTTTTTCCATATATGGTAAATCATGTAGTATTTTTATTTAAGTACTTTTTTTCACGAATTGGTATGCAAGTTGATAAAGCTGGAATGATAGAACTTGCAATGGTTATGGTAAAAGAATTTTTACTTATTATCATGCCCCTTGCTACAGCAGTTGCAGTTGCTGGTGTGGTGGCAGCTATCGCTCAGTTTGGTTTTTTGTTTACAACTAAAGCAATTATGCCAGATTTTAAAAAGATAGATCCAATTAAAGGAACTAAAAATCTTTTTTCAATGAAAAAACTTATTGAGGGTGTAAAAGTAACTTTTAAAGCTTTTACAACCCTTGGTGTTGGTTTCTTATTTTTCTTTATTTTTATTACAGAACTTCCTACTGTAGCTTTGTTTGGCTTAGGTGATCAACTTGATTGGTTGAGTTCTAAAATACTTATAATCGCTTTTGTTATGCTACTGATAATTTTCATCTTTGCGATGATTGATATTATTATTGTAAGAAAACAGTATTTTGATGGACTTAAAATGTCAAAACAAGAGATAAAAGATGAAATGAAAAATATGGATGGAGATCCAATGATAAAGGCTAAAATTCGTCAAATTCAGATGGAAGCTTCTCAAAAAAGAATGATGAGTGAAGTCCCAAATGCTGATGTTGTCATAACAAATCCAACACATTATGCAGTAGCAATAAAATATGATGAAGAAAAATCTCATGCACCAATAGTTGTAGCAAAAGGTATGGATAATATTGCTCAAAATATCAAAAAAATAGCTAGAGAAAATAATGTTCATATTGTTCAGAATCCACCATTAGCTAGAAGTTTATACGCTCAAGTTGAGGTTGAAAAACCAATTCCAACAGAACTTTTTTCAGCTGTGGCAGAGGTATTGGCTTTTGTTTATAAAATGAATAAAAAATAGTATATACTTCCATTAATGACACTTTTACAAGATATAAAAAATGCAAATCATATAGTTATAGAATTTGATGTAGAGTTTGTGGCATCTGCTTGTGCTTTATACACTTATGTATTACAACAACATAAAAAAGTTTCTTTAGTATGTGGTGATGATATTGATTCTAAATTTTCTTTCTTACCTTGGTTTGATAAAATTAGAAAATCTGGTTATTCTTCAGCAGATTTAGTTTTGCCTTTAAATATATCGGCACTAGATTTGTACGAAATATTTGAAAAAAATAGTATTAAATTAAATCAAAAAATGGCGACAGCTTTTTATGCTGGACTATTAGTGGAAACTAAAGGTTTTTCAGCAAATCTTGATGGTACAATATTTGCTACAGCAAAGCAACTCATAGATGCAAAAGCTGAGTATAAAACTTGTACAAAATTTATACTAAATACTAAATCATTAGCCTACATGAGATTAAAAGCTTTAATGTTTAATAAAATGCTTTTAAAAGATGATGCAACACTTGTTGTCATAGACTTAAGTGAAGATGATCTAAGTAAAAGTGGTGCTAAATTAAGTGATGCTTTTGAAATTTTGGAAGAATCTTTAAGTTTAGTTCATGTGAAAAAAGCAGAGTTATTTAAATATGAAAATAACGAAATATTAAAAAGTATAACAAAGGAAATATAGTTGAGAAAAAAATCAAAATCATCATTCACCTTATTGGCACTATTTGCAATAATTATAGGAGGGATTTTATATATTTATACCTCTTCAATGTTTGAAAGAAATGCACCAGTTATAACAATGAAGCATAATGGTTATTGGAATTTAAAAGAGCCTCTTGAAATTTCTATAAATGATGATAGTGGAGTTAAATCTTATCAAGTTACATTAAAAACTCCAAAAGATACAACAAATTTATATAATGAACAATTTTTGACACCTCTAAAGTCAGTATCTTTAAAAATTAAACCACCTAAAAGTGTTTATATTTTAAAAGATAAAGATATTATAATATCTGTAAGAGCTGTAGATATAAGTAAATGGGATTTTTTAAATGGAAATTCACAAGTTACAGAATTTAAACTAAAAATAGATAAAAGAAGACCAAAATTATCAAATATAGCAAATTCATATAAAATTAAAAAAGGTGGTGCTGCACTTGTTATTTTTAAAGCTCAAGATGAAAATTTAAAAGAGCTTTATATTAAAACAAATTTTGGTAAAAAATTTAAAGTACAACCATTTTATAAAGATGGTTACTATATCTCTTTACTAGCTTGGCCTGTAAAAGAAAAACACTTTAAAGCTACAATAGTTGCAAAAGATTATGCTGATAATATTGCAAAAATTGGAGTGCCTCTTTATCTGAAAGATAAAAAATATAGAACTTCTAATATTAAACTAAGTGATAAATTTTTAAAAGGTAAGATTGCTGATTTAGCTGAAGAGTTTGCTCAAACTGCTGGGGTTACTGACTCAATAGAACAGTTTAAAATTATAAATGAAGATGTTCGTGCTGAAAATGAAGATTTGATTCATGAGATAACATCTAAAGTTCCAAATGAAATGATTAGTGATTTTAAACTTAAAAAAATGTATCCACTTAAAAATGCAGCAATTGTTGCTAGATTTGGTGACCATAGACTTTATTCATATAATGGTGAACGTGTTAGCGAATCTTACCATTTAGGTTTAGATATGGCATCAAATGCAATGGCAAAAATAAAACCACAAAATAGTGGAGATGTTGTTTTTGCAGAGTACAATGGACTTTATGGAAATATGCCAATAATTCATCATGGACTTGGCTTATACACACTTTACGGTCATTGTTCATCATTAAATGTATCTTCTGGAGATGCTATAATGTCTAAAGCACATATAGCAAACACAGGGAAAAGTGGTTATGCTATGGGTGATCATTTACATTTTGGTGTAATTATTCAAGGGATTGAAGTTCGTCCAGCAGAATGGATGGATACTACTTGGATGAAACTAAATATTGGCAATGTTATTAAAGATGCCAAAGAGATTATAGATAGAGGATAGTAAAATGAAATTTATCTTGCCTACTGGCATAGCTTTAGTGAGAGGAATTCATCAAAGAATTCATTTCTTTGATGAAGGAGACAAATAAT